>Ga0208725_1000013_pt1 | contig 37326 bp, 29 predicted proteins | sample MicForSoSWNH13_O_FD_188004 | JGI IMG/M metagenome (GOLD analysis project Ga0208725, IMG submission 188004) | Forest soil microbial communities from Harvard Forest Long Term Ecological Research site in Petersham, Massachusetts, USA - MetaG HF011... | ecosystem: Environmental > Terrestrial > Soil... | reverse complement strand
CCTCATCGCCTGCTCGAGCGTCACAAGCCGTGGGCCGTCGCTGGTACGCAGCACGATCTTGTCCGGGTGGGTCGCAAGTTCGGCCAGGGCGACCGCGCCGTGCCTGGTCTCGAGGTAGCAGTCCACCCTGGCCGGCATACTGGACAGCTGGCTGGCCAGGGCGGCGGCATGGGTGAAGCCGGCCAGGGTGCCTACGCGGATGAGGAGGTCGAGATCACTGGCCTGGGTGGTGGCCGGGCGCCCGGTCGCGAGCTCGAATCCGGCGCTGCCCGTCGGCCCCCAGGGACGTCCCAGGCCGTCGAGGATCGGGCGGCACTCGCGGAGCGCGGCGAGCGCCGGTGTCTCGGGCGCGACGACGCTCGCCGGCGGCCGGAGGTCTTCGGGCCGGGCGATGCCGGCGGCGGCGCCGGCTGGTATCAGCATCGCGTGCCGCTGATGCCGGGCCGGGCCCCGCACTCCCGTGGCCAGATGCCCGGCCGGCGCGCGGGCGCGGCGGATGACCGCCCAGGGTGCCGCGGCGAGCGCGGTGCCGACCCAGGCCGGCTCGGTGCCGGCCAGGATTTCGTCGGGGTCGGCGAGCCGGACGAGATCGTGCGGCCGGGCCCGGATCATTGGCCGGGCTGCTCGTCCCACTCCCGGCTCAGCGTGTCGCGGACGGTCCTGGAGGCCTTCCGGTTTTTCCGGGCATCGGCGGATTCGAGCCGGTTGGACAGGTCGACGGGTCCGGAGCGGGCGCGCGCGACGGCGCCGCTGATGGCCTCGGCGACTGTCTGCACATCGTCGTCGGTCGGGGACTCGGCGTTGGCGACCTCGAGCAGGCCGTCGCAGAAGCCGAGGGTGGCCCAGTCACGGACGTTGTAGGACAGCGGCGGGATTTTCTTGGCGAACTCGTCGAGCTGGTCGACGGTCCGCAAGGTGATACGGGCGGCGGCCTGCTTGTGCATGGCGTGTATCTCCACGCCCGGGTCATCGAGCGCCAGGATCTGCGATGACTGCAGTCCGTGGGTCAGGAATCCGCCCGACAATGCGTGCCCGACGACGAGCGCGACGATCGGGTGCCCGGCGACCCGGGCGGCTTCGGTGGCGTCGACCGCCGCGGCAATCGTCTGGTGCAGCCCGGCCATCTCCTCGATGCGCCCGTAAGCCTGGCTGGGCAGGTCGACGACGGCGACGATGGCGCGGCGCTCGCCGCGGTGGGTGTCCGCGGCGGCAATCTCGCGATACTGCCTGGCCAGCGCCGCGCATTCGGTGAGGCCGACCTGCCCTTGCCGGGCGCGGTAGAACGGGTTGTGCGGGTCGGGGACGACGGCCAGGTAGGTGGTGCCGTCGGTGTCCGCACGCAGCACCGAGCCGATGACCGGCCTGGGTGTGGTACCGGCGGCCAGCGCGGTGATCCAGGTGCGGCCGCGTTCGCTCGGCTGCATCGAAGAGCCGGAGCGGGAGGCACCGGGGCGGGGCTCGGCGCCGCTGCTCGCGGACGGCACGGCCGGCTTGGCCGGCGGCGCGGCGTAGCTGTCGCCCCACATTTCGCGCAGCTGCCGGGGCTCGGGCGGGTTGGCCGGGTCGATGGTGGCCAGGCGGGCGTCGAGAACGTCGAGCCGCTCGCTGCGGTACGAGCCCGGTGCCGCGGGGCCGGCCGCGACCGCGTCCCGGACCGCGTCGCGTAGCTCGCCGACGTCGTCGACCACCAGCGTGTCGGCCAGGCCGGTGCCGCGGCGTTGCTCGCCGCCGTCGACGGCCCAGATCAGGCTGCGGTCGGAGGAGTCGAATTCCTCGGCGCCTGCCTCTTGCTCGATGACCGCGGCACCGTTGAGCCCGATCCTGCCTTCGGGGGTAATGATGACGTGCGTGCACAGCCCGGCGGCGATGCTGACCCCGCCGAAGGACCCGACCGAGCCGGCGACAACGCCGATCACCGGGGCGAGCGCGCGCAGCTCGAGCAGCGCCGAGCAGATCTCGGCGACCGCGTTGAGCCCCAGATTCGCTTCCTGAAGCCGGACACCGCCGGTCTCCAGCAGCAGGACCGCCGGGATAGGTGTGCCCTGACGGCTGCTGGCGGCGGCCAGGCGCAGCGCTTGGGTGATCTTGGCTCCGGACACCTCGCCGATGCCGCCGCCCTGGAACTTCTGCTCGATCGAGGCGATCACGACAGCGGTGCCGCCGATGGTGCCCCGGGCGATGACTACTCCGTCGTCGGATTGCGGGGTGACGTCCTGCGGCTGCAGCCAGGGCGATTCGAGCCGCTCGAACGGCCCGCACAGCACGCGGACCGTTCCGTCATCGAGCAGTGCTTCGGCGCGGCCGAGGGCATCAAGTTCGAGGAAGCTGTGCCGGTGCAGCACGTGCTCCCAGTCGATGCTCTGCCCTTCGGCGATGGCTCCGAGCGCGCGGGCGGCTTCGTCCCGCGCGGCGTCCGTGGCCGGTGTCATGAGGCCTCCTTGCTTTCTGCCGTGTCCGCTGACCCGGCTGCTTCGGCGGCCTGCTGCAGGCGCAGGGTGACCAGAGCCGGCGTGGCGCCGGCGTCGTTCAGCTCCCAGTCCCCGAGCACAGGGGTGCGGGCGAAGAAGCGCTCCAGGGTGGCCTGCCACACCTCGTCGAAACCTTCGACGCTGGTGCGGACCCTGATCTGGGCGTGGGCTGCGGCTCCCCCGCCGCCGGCCGGGCCCGGCTCGAGGAGGACTTCGAGGTCGCCGGAGCCGACGACGCCGACGTGGACCCGCCGGGCCGGGCTCCGGGAGGCCGGGAACTGGTAGTGCATGGTCCGCATGTCAGCTACTCCTTTCCGTTCGGACGGGACAGGCCACTGACCGAGTCCACGAACACCGCCGCGGCCAGCACGTCGCCGCTGCCGCCGGCCGACAGGCGCAGGCGGCGTGAGATGCGGTCGAGATCATCGAGCAGGATGCCGCCGCGCATGGTGCCCGATCCGCCCGCGCGCAGGATCGCTGCCGCCCGCTGGCGCACGACCCGCAAACCTTCGGGTCCGGCCCGGTGCAGCAGGCACGTGTCCTCGAGCCTCGCCATCGACGCCAGGAGAGCGTCGGTGCGCGCGGTGTGCTCGCTGTGTCCGGCGGCGCGCGCGGCGCGCAACGCCGGCAGCGCGACGTGCATGGTGTGCGGAAAGCCCGCCTGGGCCTCGCCTACGGCGCCGGCCGCGCCGTAACGCAGGCGGGCCCGGGCGCCGTGTGACGGCGCGCGCGCCGGCAGGGCCGGGTCCTCGATACCGGCCAGCCGTGCGGCGAAGCCCGCGGCCCTGGCGGCCGTGCCGGTGGCGGCCAGGCCGGCCGCGAGCAGCCCGAGCACCCACAGCGCACCTCGGTGAGTGTTTACCCCGCCGGTCGCGTGCAGCATCCGTTGTTCGCCGGCCCGGCCGATCACCCCGATCTCGGCGCGCAGGTCGCGGCCCAGTGGCAGGCACGCGGCCGCCTCGGCGCAGCGGGTGATGGGCCCGGCGAGCGCGGCGGCGGACGCCAGCAGCGCGGCGATGTCCATGTCGTCGTGCGCCCCGCCGCCGCGCAGGTCGACCAGGCCTGGTTTGGGGGTGAGGGTCGCCTCGTCGCGCAGCGCCCGGGCCGCCAGCCGGCCGAGCGTCCCCGGCGCGACGCTGACGTTCGGGCCGGCCAGCGTGCCGGACGGAGCAGCCATGGTCGTCACCGGGCCTACTCACCAGTCCCGGAACTGGGCCGGCGGCTCATACAGGCCCCCGGACCAGGCGACGAGGTCGCCGATGCTGCGCGCCGCGAGCAGTGACCGGCTGGCCAGGGACGTGTCAACCTTCAGGTCGGAGGGCAGCGCGACCAGGCCGTCGCGGCGCAGCCCTTCCAGCGCGGACGAATCCGCGCTCCGGCCCAGCGGGGTGACGCCGGCGATCGCGGCCAGGGCGGCTTTCCGGTCCGCCAGCGATGCCGCCTTATAGAGGTAGGCGACGCCTTCCTCGGTGACCACGTGGCTGACGTCGTCGCCGTAGATCATCACGGGAGGCAGTGGCATCCCGGCGTCCCGGCCGACTTTGATCGCATCGAGCGATTCGACAAAGGTGGGCGTGCCGCTGGACTGGAAGGTCTCCACGATCTGCACAACGAGTTTGCGTCCGCGCAGCGCAGCGCCCTCGCCGTAGTGCAGGTCGAGCCACGCCGGGGTCGCGTGCCGGCGGCCGTGCGGGTCGTGGCCCATGTTCGGGGCACCCCCGAACCCGGACAGCCGGCCTTCGGTGACCGTCGAGGAGTTCGCCTCGGTGTCCATCTGCAAGGTGGAGCCGATGAACATGTCGATCGCGTACTGCCCCGCAAGCTGGCACAGTACCCGGTTCGACCGCAGCGACCCGTCCGCGCCGTTGAAGAAGACGTCCGGGCGGGCCGCGACGTAGCCGTTCATGCCTGACTCGCCGCCGAAGCTGTGGACGCTCTCGACCCAGCCGGACTCGATCGCGGGTATCAGCGTCGGGTGCGGGTTCAGCGCCCAGTGCCGGCAGATCTTCCCTTTCAGGCCCAGTTGCTCGCCGTAGGTCGGCAGGATCAGTTCAATGGCCGCCGTGCTGAACCCGACACCGTGGTTCAGGGAGATGACCTGGTGACGCTCGTAAATGCCGCGCAGCGCGATCATCGCCTGCAAGATCTGCACCGGCCCGATGCCTTTGGGATCGCGGGTGAACAGCGGCTCGAGGAAGAACGGCCGGTCGGCTTGCACCACCAGGTCCACCCAGTCGCCGGGAATGTCGACGCGGGGCAGCTCGCCCGGCCCGACGATCTCGTCGGCCTGCACGATGACGATGCCGTCGTGGAAGGCCGCCGTCTCGGCGATGGTCGGGGTGTCCTCGGTGTTCGGCCCGGTATACAGGTTGCCCTGCTCATCGGCGGCCGAGGCGCACAGCAGCGCGACATCGGGCCGCAGGTCGATCACCATCCGCGCGTACAGCTCGACGTAAGTGTGTATGGCGCCGATCGACACGGTGCCGTCGGCGACGAGCTGGGCGATTCGCACGCTCTGCGGTCCCGCGTAGGCGAGGTCGAGCTTGGTGGCGATGCCCTGCTCGAACAGGTCGAGGTGTTCGCTGCGGGACACCGACCCGATCAGCATGTGCAGGTCGTGCAGCTTCGCCGGGTCGCAGGCGGCCAGGGTCCGGGACAGGAAGTCCGCCTGCTTCTGGTTGTCGCCCTCCAGCGCCACCTTGTCGCCGGGACGGATGACGGCCTCCAGTACCTGCCCGAGCGCTTCCGGCTTGATTACCTTGCCGTCCGTGTGCGGGCGGGCTCCGGCCAGACGCTCACGCTTGGCTGTCCGCCGCTTGTCCCAGACACGATCACCCGCCGGTGCCCCAGTCGTCATCAACGCCCTCCTCCCGCCACCGGCCCGGCAGCAGCCCAGGCGGCTGCCTGGCGGCTGCCATTTAGTGGAAGGCCGCTGACCGCGGCCCCGTATCCGAACCGTGTGCTGTGAGAACCATGCGCTCAGCTAGTTGGGCCAGGTCAGGACCGATGAGAACGTCTCAGACGTTAACCACAACAAGGGCTGACGCCTACAACCACCATGCGCCACAGACGGCGCATAAGCAAGGAACAAGGCTGCACGATGACCACTCCACCGGCGAGCGGGCGGTAGTGGACGGCCGACGGCAGCGGGCCGGGGCCCGGAGCCCGCGCTAACTCGGCCGCCGGGGCGTGCCGGACCGGCCGGGGGGCGTGGCGTAACAGGCGGTTAAGGGGGCGGGGCGGGTTACCAGACGGACCCGGCGATGGACGCCCAGCGGCCCGCGTGCCGCGCGATCGCGACCGGATAGTCGAAGCACGCGCTGACCAGCTCGGTGGTGAGCACGTCGACGACCGGCCCGGTGGCCAGGAGCTGCCCGGCGCGCAGCAAGATCGCGTGCGACGTGCTCGCCGGGAGCTCCTCCAGGTGGTGCGTGACCAGCACGGTGGCCAGCGTGGGCCGGCGTTCGCGCATCTCGTCGATGCTGGCCAGCAGCTGCTCGCGGCCGGCCACGTCTAGGCCGGCCGCCGGCTCGTCGAGCAGCAGCAGCCTGGGCTGGGCCATCAGCGCCCGCGCGATCAGCGTCCGGCCGCGCTCGCCCTGGGACAGCACTCGCCAGCGTGCGCCTCCCAGGCCCTTCAGGCCCATCAGGTCGATCAGCTCCTCGGCGCGGGACACCTCGGTTTTGTCCGGCACCCAGTGCTGCGGGAGCTCGATCGTGCCGGTGACGCCCGTGAGCACTACCTGGCGGACCGTGCGGGCCGGCTCCACCCGGTGGTTCGGGCTGATGTGGCCGATCCAGGGCCTCAGGCTGAACACGTTGACCCGGCCGAGCCGGTGGCCGAGGATGTCCATCTGCCCCCGCGTGGGGTGCGCGTAGGTGGCCATGATGTTCAGCAAGGTGCTCTTGCCCGCCCCGTTCGGCCCGAGCAGAGCCCAGTGCTCCCCCGCCCTGATCGTGACGCTGATCCGGTCCAGGATCAGCTTGCCATCACGGACCAGGTCCACGTTCTGCGCCCGCAGCACGACGTCGGGGTCGGCTGGGGCGACTGGATCGGTCATGGGCCTAGACCGTACGGCATGTGGCGCTTTCCGGCACGGCGGACCAGGCACGCGCCGCCCCGGTGCGGGCCTCCCGGGGCAGCGTCGCGTCTTCAGCGCAGCGGGCCGCGGTCAGCCCGACGTGGTGCTCAGCACCGCCGGGGCGGTGACCGCGTTCGATGGATAGTAGTAGCCGGCGAACCAGACGTGGCCGGGGGACACGACCGCGTGGGCGGTGAGCACGTTCACGCCCGACGGGAGCGACGTGGTGGTCCACGCGGTGCCGTTGTAGTGCGACAGCCCGCCGAGCTGCGCCACCCAGACATCGGTCGGCGACAGCGCGGCGATCGCCGCGTCGTTGGACAGCTCCAGCGTGGTCACCACGGACCAGGCCGAGCCGTTCCAGTTCAGCACCGAGCCGTCGGCGGCGATCGCCCACGCGTCGGTCGCCGAGACCGCGTCGACGTCGAGCAGCCCGGAGTTGTCCGGCACGGTGACCTGCGACCATGCCGACCCGTTGTAGTGCAGGAGCACTGACGTCCTCGTCCCGCCGGTGTAACCGCGCGTCGCGGTCTCGCCGACGACCCAGATGTCGCTGGCCGAGTCACCGGAAATCGCGTTGACGGTCAGGTTGGCCGTGGTGTCCAGCGGCGTGGCCACCTGGGTCCAGGTGCTGCCGTTCCAGTTCACCGCGGCGACCACCGAACCGGTGTCCGTCGCGTCGGGCGCCGTCCCGGCCGCCCACGCGTCGGTCGCCGAGAACGCCTGGATGTGCTCGAAGGCGCTGTAGGGGATGCTGGCCGGCACGGTCAGCTGCGACCAGGCGCTGCCGTTGTACCGGTACGCGAGCGTCTCGAGCTGCCAGCCGCTCGAGGTGGGGATGGTCCCGTCCCCGATGGCGATCACGTTACTGGCGGAGGTGCTGCTGACGCCGGTCAGGTTGCAGTCGGCTTCGAACACGCTGCATGGTCCCGACGGCAGCGTGCTCTGGGACCAGGAACTGCCGTTGTAGTGGTCGAGGAGCAGGGTTCCGCTGCTCTGGCCGACGGCCCAGACGTTGCTCGCCGAGATCGCCGAGATGGCGTTGAGCGGGGCGTAGGGGACGTTGTCGACCGCGGTATAGGGCGGATGGCTGACGGTCCAGGTGGCCGAGGCGGCGTTCGCTGTGGCCGGGATCGCGAGTAACGCGATGGCGGCGACACCGACGGCGGCCCGCCTTGCGGCGATAGAGGTGCGTCTGGCGGTGGCGATGGGACTCATGAGGGCTCCTTGCATGTTCCCGTTTGGCCTGGTCAGCGGGGCCTACCCCACTGGCACGTACCAGACCGCGCGGCGGTTCAGGCCGCGGCCGCGCAGCATGCCGGCCGGTGTGGTGAACTGACGGTCGTGCCGGATGCGAACCACCCACCCCTGCTCGCGCTCACCGGCGTCAGCCGCAGGTATGGCGAGCGCCTCGCGCTCAGCCCGGTCGACGTCTCCGTTGCGGCCGGGCAGTGCGTCGCGGTCATGGGCGCGAACGGGTCGGGCAAGTCCACCCTGCTGCGCATCGCGGCCGGCCGCGACACCCCCACCACCGGCCACGTCGTGTACGCCGGCCGCGGCCTGACCCAGGACGACGTCGCGGTGCGCACCGAGATCGCGGTGGTCGGCGACATGGTGAGCGCCTACCCGGACCTCACGGTCCGCGAGCACCTGCAGCTGGTAGCCGTCGCGCACGGCGCCGGCCGGGGAAGCGACGAGCTGGTCGACCGGGCGCTGCTGGAATGCCGGCTGGCCGACCACGCCGGCGCGCTGCCCGGCTCGCTGTCCAGCGGGCAGCGGCAGGCCCTGTACCTGGCCGCGATGCTGGTCCGGCCGCGGCGGCTCATGGTGCTCGACGAGCCGGAGCAGCGGCTCGACCCCGCGGCCCGGCGCTGGCTGGCAGGCCTGCTGCTGGTGCAGAAACGGGCCGGGGCGACGGTGCTGCTGGCCACCCATCACGCCGAGCTCGCCACGGCGGTCGCCGATCACGTCATCGTGCTCCGGGACGGGGAGGTCATCGGCCGGGGAACGCCGGACGCGGCGCTGGCGGCGCTCCAGTGACGGTCACCCGCGAGGCCATTGCCGTACCCGACAGCACCGGCCCGACGATCTCGCTGCTGCGGGAGCTGCGCCGTGGCCGGGCGAAGCAGCGGGCCGCCAACGCCGCCTACTGGATCTACCTGGTCGTGCTCATCGTGGCCTTGTACGGCGGCTCGCGGATCGCCGCCGCAGCCCACGACCTGAGGCATCCGCCGCCGCCTGCCGCGCAGACACCCCATGTGCTGCACGCCGCGCCGTACGGTCTGGCCGCGCTGGCGCTGCTGCTGCTCCTGGTGCTGGTGCGCGACGCGCTCTGGCGCGGCCCGGTCACCCTGCCGCAGCCCGCCGTGGACTGGCTGCTGGACACGCCGGTCGACCGCGGGCGGCTGCTCCGCCCGCGGTTCCGGATGTCGGCGGCGGTCGCGATCCTGGCCGGGGCGGCCGTCGGCATCGTGCCCGCCGCCGCCCTGGTCGGCCTGGGGCTCGGCGGCCACAGCTTCGGCCACGTGCTGCGCCTGACGGGTGCCGCGATGGTGTCGACGGCGCTGCTGTTCGTCCTGGGCACCGGCTCGGCCGGGCTGATCGAGCGCTACCCGGCCAGCTGGCGCTGGCTGCGCCGGGCCACCCCGGCCGTGGTCGCCCTCGTCGTGGTGCTCGGCGGCCTGGCCGCGTGGGCCGCGCTCGGCCGGCTGCCGCCGGTGGTGGCCGATGTTGTGGCCTGGTCCGGGCCGTGGGGCTGGGTGACGCAGGGCATGGTCGCCCTCTCCGGCGGCTCGGCACCGCTGTGGCAGCTGGCGACGGTGCTGCTCGGCGCGGCGGCGCTGGTTGCGCTCGGCCGGGCGTACCGGGCGGCCGCCGGGGTCCCCGGCGCCGCGCTGCGGATCCGGGCAGCCACGATCGGCGCCATGTCCGCGGCCGTGCTGAACATGGATACCCGCGGCATCGCCCTGGCCTACAGCGGCGCCGCGGGGCCGCGCCGGGTCAGGCTCCGGCTCCGCCCGCCGCACCGGCGTGAGCTCGTGCTGCCCTGGCGCGATCTGCTCGCGCTGGCCAGGGCGCCGACCCGGCTCCTGGGCGCGGCCGCGCTGGCACTGGCGGCCGTGGGCCTGATCGCCGTGGCCGGCCACGGCGGCCAGCTGTCGCTGGTGCCGGTCGCGGCCGCGCTCGCCCTCGGCTACCTGGCCGCCGCCTGGCTCTGCGAGGGAGCCAGGCTGGACGCTGAGGACACCCGGCGCTCGGCGGCCCTGCCGTTCCGGTTCGAATCGCTGGCCTGGTGGCACGCGATCGTGCCGTGCCTGGTCCTGTTCGCCGTCGCCGGCCCGCCGGTCGTCGCGCTCGCCGCCGCAGCCGGTGACCCCTGGCTGATCGCCCTGCTGGCCGTGACCGTCCCGGTGCTGGTCGGCGGCGCGCTGGTCAACGTCTTCCGGCCGCGGTTCATGCCGGACCTGTTCGGCGGGTTTGAGACCCCTGTGGGCAACACCGCCGCGGTCGTGATCGTGTTCTGGTTCGCCTTGGGACCGCTGGTCGCGGTCGTGCCGATGGCCCTTCTGCTGCCCAGCGCGCTCGGCGTGGCCCACTCCGGAGCGGCCCGCGCCGTGGTCGCGGGTGCCGCGCTGGCCGCCGGGCTCGGGGCCTACGCGGCGCGGCGCGCGGCCAGGCTCGGGTCCTCCTGACCGCGCGTCCGGCCGGCCGCGCGAGCGGCTAGAACTCGGTGCCGAGCAGCTTGGCGATTTGCCTGATCTGCTGCGCGGCATCGTCATCACCGTTGCGCAGATGCAGCGCGGCATGCAGGGACAGGCAGTCGCGGACCAGCTCGACCACGCTGGTGTCGAGGTCACCGGGGAGCGGTTTGCCGGTCTTCAGGTACCGCTGCACGGTCATCACGAATGGCTGCAGCTGGACAATCACCCCGAAGTTCCACGACGCAAGGTCGAGGGCGAGCGGCAGCGCCCATTCCTCCTTCATGCCGTCAAGCACCTGGCAGCAGACCATGAGCAGCCGCGCCCACGGGATGCCCGATGAATCGAACTGGTGGCGCACGACCGGCGCATCGCGGCGGGTGCCGACGGCGAACAGGTAGTGCGCCTCGAGCCCGATGCGCAGCCCAGGGTCGGCCGACCGGGGCAGCAGGTCGATGGCGATCCCGGCCAGCTCACCCGCGTGCGTGCGCGCGGCCTCCTCGGAGCAGCGACCCGACGGACTCAGGATGCCGCACCCCGCGGCCGGGCCGACGACGGCATCAAGCAGTTCCGTCCGCACGCGCCCGCGGCCCAGGTCGAGCTCGGCGCTCTCCAGGGCCATCGCCAGGGTGACCGGCGGGCCCGCGTTCACCAGCTGCTCCCATTCCGCCGTGGCCAGCAGCGCGGCTGCCGCGTCCAGGGCGCTGCCCTCGGCCAGGAAGGTGGTGGCCTCGCCCCGCTGGGCCGGCCGGCCGGCGGCTCTGAGGTGGAGCCCCTTGCGGGTGAGCCTGACGGCCAGGGCCGTGGCCTCGCTCGCCGAACCGGCCGTCGCCAGGGCGCGCGCCGCGTGGATGGCCAGGTCGTCGGCCTCGAGCGCTCGGTCAAGCCGTCCGGATGCCGAGTGAATCCGCGCCGCGACGTCGGCGACGGCCAGCAGGTACTCGAACTGAAAGTCCAGGTCGGGCGCGGCGTTGATGGCGTCGGCCAGGGAGGTGTACAGCCGGATCGCGCGATCGGCCGAGGCCACGGCGAGGTCGGGATCCCCGAACCGGTCCAGGATCACGGCATTGGAGGTCAGAATGCGGGCCATGTCGAGAGAGCGCCCGGCGGTCTGCTGGCCCGCGGGCAGGCTGCGGTGGTACGAGACCGCCTCGTCGACTTCGAGGACGGCGGAAGCGCCCCGCCCGCCGAGCGCCCGGGCGCTGGCCCGGCGGGCCTTCACGTCCGCGATCAGCGGCTCGATGCCATCCGCGCCGCGCCCGGCCAGCTCGCGGTAGGCCTTTTCGGACTCCTCGAGCACCGTCACGGCCACGTTCCACCGGTCCGCGTCAATGTGCAGAGCCCCTAACGCGTAGAGGATCCTGGCCCGCTGCCGGATCGGCCGGTCGTCCGCGGGGTCGGCGTGGGCCAGCTTCTCCGCGATGTCGAGCGCTTCGGTGTAGAACGTGAGCGCCCCCGCCAGGCGCCCCCGTCGCTGCAGCCCGGCAGCCGCCGCGGTCAGCTCGGCGCAGCGTTCTAGGTCTCTTTTGGCCGATTTCATACCTTGCTAACGGCCCGGACGGCCAGCCGGCTCAACCGCTCGGCGGATCGCCGTCGACGATGACCGACCCGCCGTGCCCCCAGCTCAGGTAGCGGTACGAGAGATTGATCAGCGTGGTCAGCCGGTTCCGGTTGCCGAGCAGGGTCACCAGGTGCAGGCCGAGCCAGGCGAACCAGGCCAGCGTGCCGCGGATGCGCACGTGGTAGGGCAGCTGCACGACCGCCGAGCGGCGGCCGATCGTGGCCATGATCCCCTTGTCGTGGTATTCGAACCTTGCCGTCGGCTGCCGGGCTTCCAGCCGGGCGATCTGCTGGGCAGCGAACCTGCCCATCTGCAACGCGGGCTGGGCCAGCTGCGGCAGCGGCCGGTCATCGGTCAGCGCGATGTCGCCGATCGCGAAGATGCGATCGTGCCCGTGCACCCGCAGGTCCGGCCCGACCTCAATGCGGCCGCCGCGCCCCAGCGGCAGGCCCCAGTTCCGGACCGCCTCGGGCCCGGTGATACCTGCCGCCCACACCGTCACATCGCTGTGCACTCGCTCGCCGTCGGAGAACACGACCTCGTCCTCGGTGATCTCGCTGATCGTGGTGTTGAGCCGGACCTCGATCCCCCGGGCAAGCAGCTGCCGGCGTGCGTATTCGCGCAGTGCGGGAACATACGGCGTCAGCAGCGCCGGGGCCTGCTCGACCAGCCTGATGTGCACCCGTGACCGGTCGATGTCGGGGAACGCGGTCGCCAGCGCGATGTTGCGCAGCTCAGCCAGGGTCCCGGCCAGCTCGACGCCGGTCGCGCCGCCGCCCACGACCGTGATCGAGGCTTCACTCCCCCGGCCGGCGCCGCTGAGCCGCTCCAGGCCAGCCATGATCGTGTCCCGCAGCGCGACAGCGTCGTGGCGCGTATACAGCGCGTAACTGTGCTTGTCCGCCCCGGTGACCCCGTAGTACGCCGCCGCCACACCGGTGGCCAGGACCAGGTAGTCGTAGGAGAGTTTCTCTCCGCTGGCCAGGGTGACCTTCTGGGCGGCGGCGTCGATGCCGTCCAGCTCGCCGTGCAGGAATCGCGCGCCGTACTTGTGCGCGAACCCGCGCAGCGGGTACGCCACGTCGCTCGGGTTCAGCCCTCCGGTCGCCACCTGGTAGAGCAGCGGCTGGAAGGTGCTGTAGATGTTGCGGTCGACCAGCGTGACCCGCATCCGCGCCCGGCTCAGCCCGCGCACCGTCGCCAGCCCGGCAAATCCCATGCCGACGACGACGACCTGCGCTCCGGTGCGCGGCGGGCGCCGCACCTTCCGCCACAATCTGGCCATATCGTCTGCGTACCCGGCCAGGCCGGCCTGATGCGCCCCGCTCGGCCCTATTCGCCCGCGGCCTGACCGGGGTCAGCTCTGGATGAGGATGCCGGTCGCGACGTTGCCGGGATCGGTGCCGTCCCGCCAGAACATCCTGGCCGTCCCAGCGCCGGTGCCGTCCAGGTCCAGGCTGATGACTCCGGATGCGGCGCAGTTGCCGGACGGGTTCGAGTTGACCATCTCCCGCATCAGGATCCTGGCCCTGGTCACCTGCGTGACCGTGACCGTCGCCCAGCAGGGGATGCCGGGGATCTCGAACGTGCCCCTGGTAGCGCCCTGCGGCAGCACCAGGGTGGCTGCCCACTGCCTGACCACGCCCTTGGCCTGCCGAGCCTCGCCGTCCCAGGTGCCGGCGAACCTGGCCGGGATCACGTTCGCCAGAGCCGGCGCGGTCTTCCGGAATGCCGGGGCCGACGGCGAGCGGGCGTGCCTCCCGGCACCGGCCGGGCCAGACGGACGTCCGCCAGGCGATGCGACCGATGGCGGACCGGCGATCAACCGCGGCACAAGCAGACCGCCTATAACGCATAGCACCACCAGCCCGGCGAACGCCGCGGCCCACCCGGCGACCGAGCGGCCCCGCCGCCCCTGGTCCGGCGGGCCGACCGTGGCGGCGGCGGCGACCTGTTCGTACGGGCCGGGCACCTGGTCGTACCGGCCCGGCACTTGTTCGTACGGGCCAGGCACCTGGTCGTACGGGCCGGGAACCTGTTCGTACGGGCCAGGCACCTGGTCGTACGGGTCTGGCATGGGAACGGTCTGCCACGCCGGCTGCCGGAACGCGGGCGGCTGCGTGGCCAGGTCGTCGTGCTGGGAGTACCGCATCAGCCGCATGAGCACGTCGACCGCGGTGGGCCGGGCGACGGGATCCTTCACCACGCACTCGGCGACGATGCCGCGCAGATGGCCGGAAAGCACGCCCAGGTCCGGCTCGCCCTCGGTGAGCTGGTGGATGATCGCGGCCATGTTCGGCGCGTGGAACGGCGGGTTCCCCGTCGCGGCGAAGGTCATCGTCGCGGCCCAGGCGAACACGTCGGCCGCCGGGCCGGCCGGCTCGCCGCGCACCACCTCGGGCGCCATGTACCCGGGCGTGCCGAACAGCTGGCCGGTGAGCGTCGCCGCCGTGTCCTCCGAGCGGGCGATGCCGAAGTCGATGACCCGCACGCCGTCCGGGCCGAGCAGGACGTTGCCCGGCTTGAGGTCGCGGTGGATCACGCCCGCCTGGTGAATCGCTGACAGCGCGGTCGCGGTGGCGACCGCGAGCCGGTCCAGCGCCGATCCGGCCAGCGGCCCGTGCCTCGCGACCACCGCCTGCAGGGACGGCCCGTCGATGAACTCGCTGACCACGAACGGCTGGTCGCCGTCGAGACGGGCGTCGAGGATGCGCGCCGTGCAGAACGGGGCGACCTTTCCCACCGCGGCCACCTCGCGGGCGAAGCGCGCCCGGGCCACCGGATCCCTGGTCCACTCGGCGCGCAGCAGCTTGACCGCTACCGGCTGGCCGGACGGCGGCTGGGCGAGATAGACAGTTCCCTGGCCGCCCTCGCCGAGCCGGCCGACCAGCTGGTAGACGTCCAGCCACTCAGGGTCGCCGGGCAGCAGCGGGGCAACGTTGGCCATGACACCATCGTGGCATGCACCAGAGCGGCCAGCCGGACAGTCGAAATCGCGGCGGCCGGTGTCGGGACGCGCCGAGCATTAGGCTTCGGTCCAGATGAGCGCAAGGCGAACAAACTGGGCAGGCAACGTCACCTTTGGCGCCAGGCGCTTGCTCCGGCCGTCGTCAATCTCCGAGCTTCAGCACCTGGTGGCCCACGGCCGGCAGGTCCGGGCGCTGGGTACCGGGCATTCCTTCAACGCGCTCGCCGATACCTCCGGTGATCTCGTTTCCCTGGCCGCCCTGCCCCGCGTGATCGAGGTCGACACGGCGAACGCGGCCGTCACCGTCGGCGCAGGCCTGGCCTACGGCGAGCTGGCCGTGGAGCTGAACGCGGCGGGCCGGGCCCTGCACAACCTGGGGTCGCTGCCGCACATATCGGTCGCTGGCGCCTGCGCGACGGGCACGCACGGCTCCGGCAACACCAACGGCAACCTCGCGACCGCGGTCTCGGCCGCCCAGATGGTCACCGCCGAGGGCGACCTTGTGACCGTGAGCCGCGGCGGCGACCCGGGCAGGTTCCCCGGGGCCGTGATCAGTCTCGGCGCTCTCGGCATCGTCACCCGGATGACGCTGGACACGCTTCCCGCGTTCGACGTTCGTCAGTACGTCTACGATGACCTGCCGCTGGAACAGGTGACCGAGCACTTTGACGAGATCACCGGCAGCGCTTACAGCGTGAGCCTGTTCACCGACTGGCGCAGCCCCCGGATCCGCCAGGCCTGGCTGAAGCGCCGGGCGGACGCCACGGACTCGTGGGCACCCGAGCCGCGGTGGATGGGCGGCCGCCTGGCTGACAGCCCCCGGAATCCGGTGCCCGGAGGGGACCCGGCCCACTGCACTCAGCAGCTGGGCGTGCCAGGGCCCTGGCACGAGCGGCTGCCGCACTTCCGGCTGGAGTTCACCCCGAGCTCCGGTGACGAGCTGCAGTCCGAATACCTGCTGCCGCGGGGATGCGCGATCGAGGCGCTGCAGGCGCTGCGGCCGATTGCCGGCCGGATGGCTCCGGTGCTGCGGATCTGCGAGATCCGCACGATCGCCGCCGACGAGGCGTGGCTGAGCCCGAGCTACCAGCGGGACGCGGTCGCGTTCCACTTCACCTGGCTCAAGGACTGGGCCGCGGTGAAGCCGGTCCTCGGCGAGATCGAGGAGTGCCTGGCGCCGATGCGGGCCAGGCCGCACTGGGGGAAGCTGTTCCGTACCGGCCCGGAGGCCATGCCCGGGCTGTACCCGAGGCTCGCCGACTTCCGGCAGCTGCTGGGCTGCTACGACCCGGCCGGCAAGTTCCGCAACGACCTGCTCGACCGGTACTTTCCGCCGGACCGGTGACCGGAGAGGAACCATGACCGAGATCAGACTCCAGGTTGGGGTGCTCGACGACTACCAGAACGCCGCGCGCGAATTCGGGCCGTGGAGCGAACTCGGTGACGCCGCCGAGATCACGGTCTTCACCGACCACGTGGCCGGCCTCGAAGCGCTCGCCGAGCGCCTGGCGCCGTTCGACGTGGTGGTGGCCATGCGCGAGCGGACCCGCTTCCCACGCCAGGTCCTCGAGCGGCTGCCCCGGCTGCGGCTGCTGGTCAGCACCGGCATGGGCACCGCCCACATCGACGTCGGGGCGGCCAGCCAGCTTGGCATCATCGTGTCCGGCACCGGCGGCCGGCCGCAGCCAGCCGCCGAGCTGACCTGGGCGCTGATCCTCGGTCTTGCGCGGCACGTCGCGGCAGAGGACGCCGGGATCCGCACCGGGCTGTGGGGGCGGACGGTCGGCACCGACCTGGCCGGCGCCGTCCTCGGCGTGATCGGCCTCGGCAACCTCGGCCGGCGGGTGGCCACGGTCGGCCAGGCATTCGGCATGCGTGTGATCGCGTGGAGCCAGAACCTCGACCCCGCAGGGGCCGCCGCAGCCGGTGTCGAGGCGGTGGACAAGCAGACCCTGCTCCGGAGCGCCGACGTGGTGACCATCCACCTCAGGCTCAGCGAGCGCACCAGGGGGCTGATCGGTGCCGCCGACCTCGCGCTGCTCAAGCCGACCGCCTATCTCGTCAACACCTCGCGCGGCCCGATCGTCGATGAGGCCGCCTTGATCGACGCGCTGCGCGCAGGGAGCATCGCCGGGGCCGGCCTTGACGTGTTCGACGTCGAGCCACTGCCGGCCGACCACCCGCTGCGCACCGCGCCGAGAACCCTGCTCACCCCGCATATCGGCTACGTCACGGCAGGCAGCTACCAGGCCTTTTACTCGGGCGCGGTCGAGGCCATCCTCGCCTTCCTCGACGGGCACCCGATCCGGCTGCTAACCGCCTGACCTGCGCCGACCCGCTGCCGGGCATTCTCAGGATTCACTCAGGTTTTCTGGAGCATCGCTGGACGCGCACTGAGCATCTTCTAGTACCTGACGTGCATAATCGTCTGACGCGCACGGCCGTTCCGGGAAGCAAACACGGCACTGCAGGATATTACGGACAGGGTGGACAGATGCGACGAACGGTGGGGCACCGGCTGCGTGCGGCGTGGATCGCCGCCCCGCTGTCGGTGATGTTCACGCTCGCCGTGGTGATCTGGTCGGCCATGCCCGCTCCGGCGACCGCAAGCCTGTCGGCACTGGTGACCGCCAGCCCGTCGGCTGGGACCCCGGCGGTCGGCGCGCTGTTCACGGTCAGCGATGGCCGCCTCGGCACCCATTTCTGCACCGCGAGCGTGGTGGCCAGTCCCGAGGGAAACCTCATCCTGACCGCCGCGCACTGCCTGGCGAGCCATTCGGGCACCCGCATCGCGTTCGTGCCCGGGTATGTCGACGGCGCCACCCCGGAGGGGGTCTGGCCGGTCACCCACATCTTCGTGGACCGTGCGTGGGCGGCCACGGCCGACCCCGACGACGATTTCGCGTTCCTTACCGTGGCGCAGCCCGGCAGCGACACCCCGATCGAGTACGTCACCGGCGCCGAGCGCCTGGGAATCGATGAGTCCGCCGCGAACGTCACGCGCGTGGTCGGCTACCCGGATACCTTGGCCCAGCCGATCATCTGCCAGAACCGCACCAGCATGTTCAGCTCCACCCAGCTGCAGTTCGACTGCGGCGGCTTCACCGAGGGCACCAGCGGCAGCCCGTTCCTGATCGATCCCGGCGGGCCCTCCGGCGGTGTCACCGTGATCGGCGTCATCGGCGGGTACCAGCAGGGCGGCGACTCGCCGGACATCTCCTACGCCGCCGCGTTCGGCCCGAATGCGCAGTCACTGTACGACATCGCCGTCGCCCAGGGCTGAGGCCTGCCAGGATTGCCTTCGCGCGACGGCCCGAGGCGATGGTGGGGTGCGGACATGGACTTGCGGACCTGGCTGACCAATGGTGTGGACGCGGTCGAGCAGTGGCAGGCCACGTTCGGGCCGTTTGAGCGCGATGCCTCGTTGCAGATCAGCGACGAGCGGTTCGCCGAGGCGTTCAGTACCTTCACGGAACGGCTCCGCGCGAACTACCCGTTCTTCCACCCGGCCTATGCAGGTCAGATGCTCAAGCCCCCGCACCCGGCCGCGGTGGTCGGGTACCTGACGGCGATGCTGGTCAACCCCAACAACCACGCTCTGGACGGCGGCCCCGCGACCGCGCGGATGGAAAAGGAGGTCGTGGCGCAGCTCGCCCAGATGTTTGGCATGGCCGACCACCTCGGCCACCTGACCACCAGCGGCACGGTGGCGAACCTCGAGGCGCTCTACGTGGCCCGCGAGCTGCATCCCGGCCGCGGCATCGCCTACAGCGCGGAGGCCCACTACACGCACTCCCGGATGTGCGGCGTGCTCGGCGTGCCCGGAACCGCCGTTCCGGTGGACGGCGCGGGGCGGCTGGACCTGGCCGCGCTCGACGCGCTGCTCGCCGGGGGCAGCGTCGGCACCGTGGTCGCGACCGCCGGCACGACCGGCCTCGGCGCGGTTGACCCCGTGCACGAGGTGCTCGCCGTCGCCCGCGCCCACGGCGTCAGGGTGCACGTCGACGCCGCGTACGGCGGCTTCTTCACCCTGCTGGCGGGCAATAGCGATCTCGGCATCGACGAGGCGCCCTGGCGGGCCATCGCCGAGTGCGATTCCGTGGTCGTCGACCCGCACAAGCACGGTCTGCAGCCCTACGGGTGCGGGGCCGTGCTGTTCGCCGATCCCGACGTAGGGCGCTTCTACCTGCACGACTCGCCGTACACCTACTTCACCTCCGATGACCTGCACCTCGGCGAGATCAGCCTGGAGTGCTCGAGGGCCGGGGCAGCGGCCGCCGCGCTCTGGCTCACGTTCCAGCTGCTGCCGCCCACGCCGGACGGGCTCGGCAGGGTGCTGGCGGCCGGCCGCCGGGCCGCGATCGACTGGGCGCGGCTGATCTCCCGCTCCGCCCTGCTCGAGCTCTACCAGCGACCGGAGCTCGACATCGTCTGTTATTTCCCCGCCGCAAGCCCGTCGGCGATGTCAGCGATCGACGAGGCCAGCGCCCGGATGCTGGCCGACGGCATGGCCGACCCCGATCACCCCGTGTACCTCAGCACGCTCCGGGTCACCGCCGACGCGCTAGCCCGCCGCCACCCTGCCGTGGCCAGGGACCGCGACGGGGCGAGGATCCTGCGCAGCGTGCTGATGAAGCCCGAGGAACAGAGTTTCGTGCACGAGCTGCACTCCCGCGTCGAGCAGCTCGCCCGCGGATGACGGCGATGGGCACGGCTGGCTGGCTGGACGGCCGGGTGGCAGTGATCACCGGGGCGGGCACGGGCATCGGCGCCGCCGTGGCCGCCCGGTTCGTTGCCGAGGGTGGCTCGGTCGTCCTGGTCGGGAGGCGGCCAGGCCCGCTGCGCGACACCGCGGCCGGACTCGGCGACCGGGCCCTGGCCGTGCCGGGCGACGCGGCGGCCGCGTCCGACATGGCCGGGGTCGTGGCCACGGCCACCGCGCGGTTCGGCGGCGTCGACATCCTGGTGGCGAACGCCGGTGGCCCCGGCGGCGGGACCGCCGCTGACGTCACCGACGAGGCCTGGTCGCAGGGCATCGAGGCCAACCTGTCCACCTGCCTGGTCTCGGCGCGCGCCTGCCTGCCGGAGCTGATCAGGCGACGCGGCTGCGCGGTCGTGGTGTCGTCGATCGCCGGGCTGGCCGCGTCACCCGAGTCGGTCGGCTACGTGACCGCGAAGCACGGGCTGATCGGCCTGGCCCGGTCGATGGCCAGGGACTTCGGCCCGCAGGGGGTCCGGGTCAACGCCGTCTGCCCCGGCTGGGTGCGGACGCCCATGGCCGACGAGGAGATGGACCAGCTGGCCGTGCTGCACCGGCTGCCCGGCCGCGACGCAGCGTACGAGCTGGCGACCGCGCAGGTGCCGCTGCGCAGGCCCGCCGAGCCCGAGGAGGTCGCCTCGGTGGTGGCGTTCCTGGCCAGCAGGCATGCTTCGGCCGTGACCGGGGCGGTGCTGACCATCGACGGCGGATCCACCGCGGTCGACCTGCCCACGATCGCGTTCGACCCGCCCTGACCGACCGCATCCGGCAGCCCCGGCCGGCTCGGCAGCTCCGGCAGGCTCGGCAGCAACTTTCTGTTAACAGTCTGTTGACATACCCGAACAAGCGGACCTACGCTACCTTTACTTCGATTTAGTAGATCGATCTAGCAGATTACTGCCACGTTCTACCTGCCTCTTTAATTTTGGGAGAACACCGCTAACTTGTCTTCCCTATAGATCGATCCAGCAATTTTGCTGGATCGATCTAGCAACTCTCGCGGGCAAGTGCCCTTGCGCTTCACACACCAACGTTCAAGAAGGGAGCAGTTGCATGACGCGGACCTTCGAAGCGCAGGCGCCGGGCAGAACCGACCGGACAGGCGTACGGGCGCGGTTCCGCGGCGGCGGGTCGGCTCGGCTCCTTCGCCGGTTCGGCCTGTGGGCAGTACTGGTCATTGTGACGGTCGCCTTCATGCTCTGGTCCCCGACGTTCCGCCAGACCTACAACCTCGAGAACATCCTGGAGCAGAACTCCATCATTGGCGTCGTCGCTTGCGGCATGGTGATCATGATGATCGCCGGCGGATTCGATCTGTCGGTGGGCGCGGTCGGCGCGACGGCCTCGGTGCTGGGCGCGGCTGTAGCGGCCCATCACGGCACGCTCCTCGCCATCATCGCCGGTCTGGCAGTCGGAGCCGTGGTGGGGGCAGCCAACGGCTTTCTCGTTGCGCGGGTGAAGGTCAACGCATTCATCGCAACCTTCGCCATGGCCAGCATCGTTTCCGGCCTGCTGTACGTGGCGACATCCGCGCAGTCCGAGCAGGGCACCTCCGCGTTCCTGTCCGCCGTAGCTGGCAACCGGTGGGGCGGCATCCCGATCGTCTTCCTGGTGTTCGTGCTGTTCCTGGCAGTCGTCTGGCTGATTATGACGCGCACAAGGTACGGCCACTACGTCTACAGCGTGGGAGGCAATGCCGAGGCCAGCCACCTGTCGGGCGTGCCGGTACAGCGGGTTCAGATGTTCGCTTTCATCATCGGTGGCGTGTTCGCAGGAGCGGCCGGGCTGCTGCTTACAGGCCAGACCGGCATCGGGCAGCCCTCCGCAGCAGCAGACTGGCCGCTTGAGGCCATCGCCATCTGCGTCGTGGCCGGCGTGGCGCTGACCGGCGGCGTCGGCCGGGTACCCGATGTGCTCGCGGCCACCCTGATTCTCGGGGTGATCGCCGACGGGCTGAATCAGCTGAACGTATCGCCGTACTGGCAGCCAACGGTGACCGGGCTGGTCATCATCGTGGCCGTGGCACTGGACCGGTATAACCGCGCCCGGAGGACGACCTCGCCACCACCCGCCGCAGGATCAGACTCGCCGGACCCGCTGGCCGCCGGCCAGCCATCGCATCCCGCTGCGCCGACAACAACGTGAGGCACCGGTAAAGCTGCTGGGCCCTAAGCCTCAGCGGACCTCTGCACTTGTCCGCCTTCCTTCTCATGCACAGCCGAATCTCTGATGCCTGACCTGCACGTTCGAACGCCGCAATGGCCAGTAAGGAGACAGAAAGTGAGATCGACTCGTAAGCGCCATCTCGGAAGAGTGGCCGCCGTGGCGGCCGTGGGCATCCTCGGCACCGCCCTCGCCGCCTGCAGCAGTTCCTCAAGCGGGTCGGGCACAAGCTCCTCGCCCGCGAAGGCAAGCTACACCCTGGGTGTCATGATCAACGACACCACCAATCCGTTCCTGGCGACCATGGGCAACGCCCTTACCGCAGAGGCAACCAAGTACGGCATCAAGGCCGACATCCTCAACGGCAACACGGACAACTCCACGGAGCTGTCCGACGTCCAGGACCTCATCGACAAACATGTCAGCGCGATTCTGCTGACGCCTTCGGATCCCGTGGCCATCATCCCCGGCGTTAAGGAGGCGAACCAGGCAGGCATTCCGGTGTTCGCGCTCAATAGCGCGATTGCCTCCGGCGGGAAGCTTGTCACCTACATCGGCGACTCCGACTATCAGTATGGCGTCGCCGAGGGCCAGCTGGCCGTGAAAGCAACCGGTGGTCATGGCAACGTGGCGATCTTGCTCGGCGTGCTCGGTGACGCGCCAGAGGTGGACCGGCTGGCCGGGATCAAGACTGTCCTGGCTAAATACCCGGGCATCAAGATCGTCACGACCCAGGTCGACGCCTGGGAGAACAGCGAGAACCTGGCGGACACTCAGGACCTGCTGTCGAAGTACCCCAAGGGCCAGCTGGCGGCGGTGATCGCCGAAGGGCCCGAGATGTATGTGGGCGCCGCCTACGCCGCCAAGATCGGCCGCACAGATGTCAAATTTATCGCCGGGGACTACTCCACGCAGGTCGAGGCCGCCATCAAGGACGGCCAGCTGTACGGCACGGTGGACCAGAGCCCCGTGCTGGAGGGGCAGCTTGGCGTGCAGCTCGCATACGACTGGCTGACCGGGAAGAAGAGCGCCGTCAAGACGCCGGACTACTTCATCCCGCTGCCGGTGATCACCGCCGCCAACGTCGCCAGCTACCCCGCGCAGTGGAGCGGCTGACCGTAGCCACGTCCTGGGGCCGCCGCATGGCGGCCCCAGGACAGCAACACCGGTCAACCGCGATCGAACGACCACGGATGCCCTGCCGTTACCGGAAGGCCGACTATGGAAACTGAACCGCGACTCGAGCTCTTGCAGGTAAGCAAGCGCTTCGGCAGCGCGACCGTGCTGCGGGATGTGTCGTTCCAGCTGAATCCGGGCCGGATCCTCGGGCTAGTTGGCCAGAACGGCGCCGGCAAGTCGACCCTCGTAAAGATTCTGGCTGGGCTATATCCCGACTACACGGGCACCATCAGGCTCGATGGGCAGACCGTCCGCCTGGTCAACCCCCGTCAGGCCCGCGCCGCGGGCATCGCCGTGATTTACCAGGAGTTCAGCCTGGTCCCGGAGATGACGGTGGCCGAAAACCTGCTGCTCGGGCGCGAGCCGGGAACCTGGGCGTATAGCCCCCGCGGCACTGCCGAGCGCGCCGCCGAAGTGATCAAGCACGTGGGCATTGAGATCGGCGTGCCGCTTGATACTCCCGTGAGCGGGCTGAGCCCGGCCGTCAAGCAGCGAATCGAGATCGTCAAGGCCCTCTCGGAAGAAGCGAAGGTCCTGCTGATGGACGAGCCCACGGCCCGCCTGTCTGGCGCCGAGAGCCAGCAGCTGTTCGCCATCATGCGCGAGCTTCGTGACCGGGGCGTCGGCGTCATATTCATCTCCCATTTCCTCGCAGAGGTACTGACCATCACGGACTGGATCACCGTGCTGCGCAACGGCCGCGTCATCGTGTCGGCCCCGTCAGGCGAGCTGAGCATCGACACGATGACCAGCGCGATGCTCGGGGAGCAGCTCCGCCAGGAACTGGCCGAGCAGACGGCATCCCCGCATACCACCGATCACGGCGCCGTCCTGCTCGAGGCCGAGGCGCTCAGCGTCGGGCTAAGGCTCCGTGATGTGCAGCTGCAGCTGCGGGCTGGCGAGATCGTGGGCGTGGCGGGGTTGGTGGGCTCGGGGCGGAGCAGGCTGTGCCGGGTCCTCGCCGGGGCGGACAGGCCGACCAGCGGACGGCTCCTGTTGCGGGGCAAGCCGGTGCGACTGCGCAACCCGCAGCAGGCGCTGCTCACCGGGATCGCGCTGATACCAGAAGACCGCAAGAGCCAGGCGCTGAGCCTGGTCAGCTCGGTGAAAGACAACATGGTGCTGATGGCCCTGCGCAAGAAGCTGAGCGCCTGGGGCTTCGTGCCGATGTCACGGGTAAACCGCCTGGCGCGCGACTACGTGAGCCGGCTCGAGGTCCACCCAGGCAACATCGAGGCAACCGTCGCGACGCTCAGCGGAGGTAACCAGCAGAAAGTCGTGGTCGGCAAGGCACTGGCGACCGATCCGCGGATACTGATCATCGACCAGCCCACGGCCGGGGTCGACGTGGGAACCAAAGCGCAGCTGCATCACGTGCTGCAAAGGCTGGCAGATTCCGGCGCGGCCCTCCTCGTCGTCTCCGACGACCTGGACGAGCTCTACGCACTGAGCGACCGGCTGTGCCTGATGCGCCGCGGCGCGATCATCTGGCAGGGACCGGCTGAATCCATCGACAGGCAGACCCTGCTGCAGAAGATATCCGCGACGGGAAGCGCTGTGGACGCGGCCGCATAGGACTTGCCCAGCGGGCGGCCGATACATAACGGCCGCAGCCAGCCACAGCGCAAGTAGATCGAGCAAGCATAATTGTGCAGGCAGAACCACGTCGGCCGGAGGAGGAGCGCGATGAGCCGGGTGATCCTGAAGGACATCGCTGAGGCCTGCGGGTTGTCACGGGCCGCTGTCAGCCTTGTCGTGCAGGACAGCCCGCGCGTGTCTGAGCAGACCAAAGCGCGCGTACGCAAGGTGATGGCCGAGATGGGCTACGTCTACGACCGGGGGGCGGCGAATCTCAGGACCAGACGGTCCATGATCGTGGGCCTGATCGTGACCAACGTCCGCAACCCGTACTTCGCCGAACTGACGATGGCCATTGAGCAGGAACTGCAGGATGCCGGGTACACGATGCTGCAGGGCTACAGCTACGACGAGCCCAGCCGCCAGGACCGGCTCATCTCCGCCATGGTCGAGCACCGCACCGACGGCGTCATCCTTCTGCCGGCCGCTGATAGCCCGGCCGGCTCGCTGCAGATGCTCAGAAGCCCGCAGGGCACCCCCACGGTCCTGATCGCCCGGCAACTCAGGGGATACGACGCTGACTACACCGGCGTTGACAACGTCAAGGCAGGTGAGCTGCTTGGCGAGCACATCCGCAGCCTCGAGGCGCGCTCCGTGACCTTCGTCGGCGGCCCGGCCAAGTCGACGGCCCGCGACGACCGTTACCGCGGCCTGGCGCGGGCACTCAAACGCGGCGGCATCACGCTGTCACCCCGCAGCCAGCACGTCTCCCCCTCGACGGCGATGGACGGGGAGCGGATCACCCACGAGCTGCTGAGGAGCGGGAACCAGCCCGACGTCATCGTCGCCTACAGCGACGCCGTGGCCACGGGTGTACTTCACGCGGTGCGTGATAGTGGCCTCAAAGCGGGCGCCGATGTCGCCGTCGCCGGGTTCGACGACGTGGCCGACGCGCGCTACGAGAGCCCGCCGCTGACCTCCGTCGCCACCTTTCCCAGCGAGACGGGCACCCAGGCGGCCCGGCTGCTGCTGGCGCGCATCGATGACCCGCAGCGCCCTTGCGAATCGGCCATCATCGCGCCCCGGCTCAACGTCCGCGACTCGACCGCTGGCTTCCGCCCGAACGCCCCGCGGCGGCTCGCATCGGGAGCAACCGCATGACCAAGGTCCTCCCCGGCAGTGACCGACGCCGGACATCGCTTTCCCAGCCCACCAGTCAGCAGGTGCATGATGCGTTACCCGCCCGTCCTGTCCGCCCGCGCCGCCGCCGACCTGATTGACGACAACGCCGTCATCAGCATCTCGTCGTCCTCGGCGATGGGCTGCCCGGACCTGGCGCTGGAGGGCATCGCTGCTCGGTTCGCCGAGACCGGGCACCCCCGGAACCTCCATGTCTATTGCCCTATCGCGGCGGGAGACATGTACGGCGTCACCGGCATCGACCATCTGGCTGTACCCGGCCTGATCGAGCGCATCGTCGCCGGGTCATATCCCAGCGGCCCGTCATCGGCCGCGCCCCCGGCGATCTGGGCGATGATCGAGGCCGGCCAGCTCCAGGCCTACAACCTGCCCTCCGGGATCATGTACCAGATGCACCGCGCCGGGGCAGCGGGGCAGCCGGGCGTGTTCTCCCAGGTCGGGATCGATACCTTCGTCGATCCGCGGCTGGACGGCGGCCGCATGAACGACGTCACAGCAGAGCAGATCGTCACAGTGGCCGATGTCGCTGGGCAGGAATGGCTGCACTACCCGGCCGTCCGGCCCGGCACCGCCGTCATCCGGGCGACCACGGCCGACGAGAACGGCAACCTCACCTTCGAGGAAGAAGGCTCCGCCCTAGGCGCCCTCGATCTCGCCTACGCCGCCCACAACAGCGGCGGAGTGGTCATCGCCCAGGTCAAGCGGCTGGCGGCAGCAGGCTCGCGGCCTCCCCAGGACGTGCGGGTCCCGGGGATCCTCATCGACGCCGTGGTGCTGGCTCCGGGCCAGCTCCAAACGACCAACACCGCCTACGATCCGGCGCTATCGGGCCAGCTGCGCCAGCCGGTCAGCATCCTCGAGCCGGTGCCGTGGTCCCTGGAGAAGGTCATCGCCCGCCGCGCCGCAGCGGAACTGACCGACGGGGACATCGTCAACCTGGGATTCGGCGTCGCCGCGCTGGTCCCTCGGATCCTTGTCGAGCAGGGCCGGGCCAATACCGTCAGCTGGCTGCTGGAGCAGGGAACCGTCGGCGGTGTCCCGCTGACCGGTTTCGCATTCGGCTGCTCGCTGAACGCTTCGGCCATCATGTCGTCGGCCGATCAGTTCACGCTCCTGCAGGGAGGCGGTTTCGACCACGCATTGCTCTCATTCCTGGAGATCGACAGGGAAGGCAGCGTCAACGTCCACCACCTGCCCAAAAGACGCCACGTCACCGCGGGCGTCGGCGGCTTCGCGGACATCACCAGCCAGGCGAAGAGCATCGTGTTCATCGGGGCCTTCAACGCCGGACAGCGTGACATCGCCGTCCGTGACGGCGCGCTCAGCATCACCACCGACGGGCCCGTCGCCAAGATCGTGGACCGGGTCAGCGCCGTGACCTTCTCCGGGCGCCGCGCCCGGAGGCTCGGCCAGCGCGTCCGCTACATCACCGAGCGTTGCGTCCTGGACCTGGGTGATGACGGCCTGGTGCTGACAGAGATCGCTCCGGGGGCGGATGTCAACCGGGACGTCCTCGCTCACATCCCGTTCGAGATCCCCGTCGCTCCCGGCCTCAAAGTCATGGACACGGCGCTGTTCTCCGAATCCCTGGTTCGCCCGGCGCTGGAGCCGGCCCTGTGAAGGGCGCCCCTTTCACACTGTGCCCTTGGGTAGATCGATCTATTGGTGAGTCCCAGCCCGACAACCCGCCCGCCATCCCAACTGAGGAAGCCGCCTGACATGCCCGCCACCACTCACTACGACTACGTGATCGTCGGCGCAGGTGCCGCCGGCTGCGCCGTCGCCTACCGCCTGTCCGCCGACCCGGGCACCACGGTGCTGCTCCTTGAGGCCGGCGGCCGCGACTGGTCGCCGCTCGTGCACATTCCCGTGGGATTCACCAAGCTCAGCGGCCCGCGGTACAACTGGGAGTTCTCTACTGTCCCGCAGCGCGAGCTCGACAACCGCCCGATGTGGTACCCCCAGGGCCGCACTCTCGGTGGCGGCACGTCGATCAACGCCATGATCTACATCCGCGGGCAGAAGGAAGACTACGAGGCCTGGGCCGCGATGGGGAACAAGCACTGGGGTTATGAGCAGGTCCTGCCGTTCTTCCGCCGCGCTGAGGCCAACGAGCGGCTCAACGACCAGTACCACGGCAGCGCCGGGGCGGTGAACGTCACCGAGCAGATCCAGCACAACCGGCTGAGCAAGGCCTTCGTCCGCGCGGCCCAGGAACTGGGCGTCCCGTTCACCGCGGACTTCAACGGAGCCTCCCAGGAAGGAGTGGGCTGGTACGACGTCACGCAGAAGAACGCCCGCCGGGCCAGCACCGCGACCGCGTACCTTAGGCCGGCCCACAGGCGGCCGAATCTGACCATCCAGACCCACGCGCTGGGCCGGAAGGTCCTGGTCGAGAACGCCCGCGCCGTGGGGCTGGACTACCTGCTCGACGGCCGCCCAGCCAGCGTCCGGGCCGGCCGTGAGCTGATCATCAGCAGTGGCGCGGTGAACACGCCCCGCCTGCTGCTGCTGTCCGGCATCGGCCCGGCCGACGAGCTCCGGGTGCTCGGCATCCCGGCCGTCCACGACCTGCCGGGAGTCGGCAAGAACCTCCAGGACCACATGGACGTCTACCTCACCGCCGCGACGGTGCCGGTCAGCTACAACCAGTCCGACCGCCCGGACAAGGCCATCCTGGCTGGTCTCCAGTACCTCCTGACCCGCACCGGCCCGGTGACCGCCTGCGTTTGCGAGGCGGGCATGTTCGTGCGGAGCACCCCGGATATGGCCACGCCGGACATTCAGATGCACGCACTGCCGGCCTACGTCATCGATCACGGCCGGATGCGGGTTCCGGGGCATGGCATGACGATCAACACCTGCCATCTGCGCCCCCGGAGCATCGGCTCGGTCACCCTGCACAGCCCGGACCCAGAGGACCCGCCCGCGATCGACCCTGCCTTCCTGACCGACCCATATGACCGGGAAAAATCCCTGGAGGGCTTCCGCTGGGGCCGGGAGATGCTGCACACGAAGGCCTACCAGCCATTCATCGTCCGGGAGTATCTCCCCCCAGCCGAAGTCCGCACCGATAAGGACATCCGCGCCTACATCCGGAAGTGGGCCAAGACGGACTACCACCCTGTCGGCTCGAGCAAGATGGGCAGCGACGACCTCGCCGTCGTCGATGGGGAACTCAAGGTCCGCGGGCTAGACGGGCTGCGGGTCATTGACGCGTCGATCATGCCGAAGCTGATCAGCGGCAACACCATGGCCGCCTCCACCATGATCGGCGAGAAGGGCGCCCACCACATCCTGCACGGGCTGACGCCACCCGACCCGAAGGACGGCCCGGCGTGACCGATACCGGGCGGGTCACCCTCGAGGTGACGGAGAGCGTGGCCACGGTCTGCCTGGACCGGCCCGCCCAGCACAACGCGCTGACCCCCGAGATGCTCGGGCAACTGGAGCAGATCCTGATCGGCGTGGATGCCCAGCGCTCGGTCCGGGCCGTCCTGGTCACCGGAGCCGGAAACCGCTCGTTCTGCGCCGGCGCTGACATTTACCGCTTCAAAGCGCTGCACCCACTGGACATGTGGGCACAGTGGACGCGGCAGGGACACCGGGCGTTCGACTGCCTCGCTGGGCTCCGGCAGCCGACCATCGCCGCCGTCTCCGGCAACGCCTACGGCGGGGGCCTGGAGCTCGCGCTGGCCTGCGACCTGCGCATCATCGCCGATGACGCCACGCTCGGCCTTACCGAGGTCGGCATCGGCACCCTGCCCGGCTGGGGCGGCACCGGCCGGCTCCGCGCCCTGATCGGCTCCGGCCGCGCGAAAGAGATGATCTTCACCGGCGAGCCGCTGACCGCAGACCAGGCCCTCGCCTGGGGCCTGGCCAACCACCTCGCTCCCAAGGCCGAGGTGACCAGCACCGCCCGAGCTCTAGCCGCCAAGATCGCCGGCCGCGCCCCTATCGCCGTCCAGATGGCGAAACAGGCGATCGACGCCGGCAGCGCCTATCAAGCGATGGAACAGATCAGCTCCGCCGCCAGCGCATACACCGACGACGCCGCCGAAGGGCTCGCGTCCTTCGCCGAGAAACGCCCCGCCCAGTATCGCGGCATCTGAAACCCGCCCGCACCCTACGAGCACACAGAAAGCACTCACATGATCACGAGCACGGAACCGGCCACCATCACAGTCCGCATCTGGCCCAACGTCATCGACGGCCGCGAGGTTACCGGGGCCGGCCAGGAGATCCGGCGGGACAGTCCGGCACACGACACCCTCGTCGCGCGCTACCACGCCGCCAGCGAAAGCGACGTCGATGCCGCCGTCACCGCCGCGCATCGCGCGTTCAGCACGGGTGACTGGCCGCGAACTCCCGGCGCGGGAAGGGCCGCCCTGCTGCGGCGGGTCGCGGCCCGGATCGACGCCGAACGCGGCGACCTGGCCCTGATCGAGACGCTGGAATCCGGCAAGCCGATCTCGCAGGCCACGGATGAGATCTCGAGCGCCGCAGGGATCTGGTACTACGCGGCGAGCCTGGCCCAGCATGCTTATGGCGATGCGCACAACGCGCTGGGGCCTGAGTACCTGGCGGTGACGGTCAAGGAACCGGTCGGGGCTGTCGGCATGATCACGCCGTGGAATTTCCCGCTGCTGATCGTCTCGCAGAAGCTGCCGTTCGCGCTCGCCGTCGGGTGCACCGCGGTGGTCAAGCCCAGCGATCTGACCCCGGGCACCACGACCCGCCTCGTCCAGATCCTGCACGAGGAAGGACTGCCGGCCGGCGTTGTCAACCTCGTCCTCGGCGGCGGCGATGTCGGAGGCTGGCTCTCAGCCCACCCCGGCACGCACATGACGACCTTTACCGGCTCCACCCGCGTCGGGCGCCTGGTCGCCCAGGCCGCCGCCAAGGACCTCAAGAAGGTGAGCCTGGAACTCGGCGGCAAGAATCCGCAGGTGATCTTCCCCGACGCCGACCTGGACGCCGCGCTGGAAAAAGTCGTCTTCGGCGCCTACTTCAACCAGGGCGAATGCTGCAACGCCGGGTCCCGGCTACTGGTGCATGCCGACATCGCCGACGAATTCACCAGCCGCGTCCTGCAACGTTCCCAGGACGTAGTGGTCGGTGACCCGCTCGATCCGGCCACCAAAGTCGGCGCGCTGATCACCGACAAGCACTTCGGCGTGGTCAGCGCCTACGTAGACCTCGGCCAGCAAGAGGGCGCCTCGATCGCACTCGGAGGTCACCAGCTGGCCTCGGAACAAGGCCGCTACTACGCGCCCACCATCCTCGCCGACGTCCCCAAGACCGCTCGCGTGGCGCGCGAGGAGATCTTCGGCCCGGTGCTGTCCGTCGTCAAGTTCGCTGATCTCGCCGAGGCCGTGGAGATCACCAACGCGACCGGGTACGGGCTCAGCGCCGGCGTCTGGAGCCGCGATATCGACACCGCGCTCAGCTATGCCCGGGCTACCAAGGCCGGGACCGTCTGGGTTAACTGCTACATGGACGGCTTCCCCGAGATTTCCTTCGGCGGCTACGGCGCCTCCGGCCTCGGCCGCGAACTGGGCCGCACCGCCATCGACGAGTACGTCGAGCACAAGAGCACGATCATCCGGACCGGCGCCCCGGCCCCGTCCTGGGCCGGCGCCGCCGGGGTGAAGTAAGCCGGAACTGCATGTACTGGTCCTCTAGACGGATCCGCGAACGCCGGACCTTGCCCTTCTCGGACACAACGGTGGCGGCGGCAGCCGGCACCGTGGAGGTGGCTGCCGGCAAGGCGGCGCAACTGGCCACCTCCTATCCGGACTATCTCCCGCTCTACACCGACCACGGCCGGTGGAAGCACGGGAAGGAGACCTGGACCAACTGGTGCGAGGGTTTCCTTGGCGGCCAGATGTGGCTCTTCTATGAGCTCGGGCTCGGCGGCAACTGGCGAGAGCGCGCTGAGCACTACAGTTTGCTCGTCGCAGAGCGCCAATTCGATGACCAGGTCCATGACCTCGGTTTCGTGCTGTGCCCCACCTGGAAAAAGTGGTGGGACCTCACCGGTGACCGCACCCGCGGCGACGTGGTCGTCCAGGGCGGCAAGACCATGGCCAGCCGGTTCAACCCGAAAGGCAAGTACCTGCGCTCATTCCTGGCCCCGGACTCCTGCTTCATCGACATCATGATGAACGTCGGCATCATCGCCGTAGCCGCCCTGGAGACCGATGATCAGGGACTCCTCGACGTGGCCGAACTGCATTGCGAGACCACGCGCAAGTACCTCGTCCGCGGTGACGGGTCGGTCAGCCACGAAGGCATCTTCGACCTGGAGAGCGGCGAGTTCCTCCGCCAGACCACCCAGCAGGGCTGGCGCGGCGACTCCTCCTGGGCTCGCGGGGTGGCCTGGTCACTGTACGGGTTCACCTCGATGTACGCCCTCACCAGCAACCCGCACTGGCTCGCCACAGCCCGGCTCAACGCGGACTACTGGCTGGGACACACCAGCGGCGAGGACCCAGTCCCTCCGAACGACTTCGACGAACCCCGCCCGTCCCGCCGCTGGGAATCTTCCGCCGCAGCCTGCGCGGCCGGCGGCCTGATGATGCTCGCCGCGCTCGTCGATGACGACGACACAGCCCGCCGGTACCACGCTCACGCCGAGGCCACCATTGCGCGTCTATGCCAGCCGGAATTCGTCGCCCATGAACCCGAATGGGAAGGCACACTCAAGCACGGCTCCTATCACGAGCGGAGACGGCTCGGAGTGGACGAGAGCGTCATGTGGGGCGACTACTTCTTCGTCGAAACGCTCGCACGGGTCCTGCAAACCAGATAACCGCATTCAGCATGCGTGAGGAGCCAGATGAGTGACGCAATCGCCCGCATCGAGGACATGGGGATCGTGCCCGTCATCGTCCTTGACGACCCCGATCTCGCCGCGCCGCTGGCGGACGCGCTGGCCGGGGGAGGCCTGCCCTGCGCTGAGGTGACCTTCCGCACCGCGCACGCCGCAGAAGCCCTCAAGGCGATGGCCGGCGACCCTCGCCTGCTGGTCGGCGCCGGCACGGTGCTCACCGTCGACCAAGTCGACGCCGCTATCCAGGCAGGTGCCACCTACATCGTCACACCTGGATACAGCCGGGAGGTGGTCCGGGCTTGCCAGGACCGGAACGTCCCGGTGATTCCCGGGGTGGCGACTCCCACCGAGATCCAGATGGCGTTGCAGGACGGCATCACGCTGGTGAAGTTCTTCCCCGCCGAGGCGTTCGGCGGCACCAAGACCCTGTCAGCGATGGCAGCGCCGTTCCCCGGGCTGCGGTTCATCCCCACCGGAGGCATCTCCCCGGGCAACCTCGAGAGCTATCTCAGGCTGCCCTCAGTCGCCGCCGTCGGAGGCAGCTGGATGGCTTCCGCTGGCCTCGTATCCCAGCGCAGGTGGGATGACGTCAGCCGGCTGGCCGCCGAGGCCATCGCGGCCGTGGCGAGGTGCCGCCCGCCCACCCGCGTGCTCCCCGCCACCCAGTAGCCAGCGGCTCCCAGGAGAAATCATGCCCATTCCCGAGCTGCGGCCCCGCGAGGAGTGCACGTTCGATCTCGTGTCGCTCGGCGAGGTGATGCTCCGGCTGGACCCAGGCGACACGCGAGTCAAGACCACCCGCGAGTTCCGGGCCTGGGAAGGCGGTGGCGAATACAACGTGGCCCGCGGCCTGCGCCGCTGCTTCGGCCTTCGCACCGCGATCGTCACCTCGCTGGCCGACAACGCGGTGGGCCGCCTGATCGAGGACCTGATGCTGCAAGGCGGCGTCGACGTATCGCTGGTCCGCTGGGTCCCCTACGACGGCCTGGGCCGTACCGTCCGCAATGGCCTGAACTTCACCGAACGAGGTTTCGGGATCCGCGGAGCCCAGGGTGTCTCCGACCGCGGGCACACCGCAGCCAGCCAGCTCAGGCCCGGCGATATTGACTGGGAATACATCTTCGGGACCCTTGGCGTCCGGTGGTTCCATACCGGGGGCATCTACGCCGGCCTGTCCCCGACGACGCCGGAAGTCATCCAGGCCGCCATGACCACGGCCCGGCGGCACGGCACCATCGTGTCCTACGACCTGAACTACCGGCCGAGCCTGTGGCAGAGCTACGGCGGGCAGCTGCGCGCGCAGGAGATCAACCGCGCTCTGGCCGAGCATGTCGAGGTCATGATCGGGAACGAAGAGGATTTCACTGCGTGCCTCGGTTTCCACGTGCCGAACACGAGCGAGGGCCTGACCGAGCTCGAAACCGAGAACTTCAAGGCGATGATCAGTGAGGTCACCGCGGAATTCCAGTTCTCCGTCGTCGCAACCACGCTGCGCGCCGTGATCAGTGCGTCGGTCAACGACTGGGGTGCCATGGCCTGGTCCGCGGACAGCGGTTTCGTGGAAGCCAGGCACCGCCCGGCCCTGGAGATCTACGACCGGGTGGGGGGCGGCGACAGCTTCGCGTCCGGCCTGATCTATGGCCTCCTGAACACGGGTGACCTGCAGGCAGCGGTCGAATACGGCGCCGCTCACGGGGCCCTGGCAATGACGACCCCTGGCGACACGTCCATGGCAAGCCTTGCCGAGGTCGAGGCACTCATGGCCGGCGCAGGCGCCCGCGTGCAGCGGTTATCCAGCGGCTAGCAAACGGGGTGAGGACAAACCATCACCTGGACGCCCCGCTGGCTCATCCCCTCGAGGAATGGATGGTCTATGAGAAGGCTACGGTGGGGCCTGTCAGGCGCCAGTGACATTGCGGCCACGCGCATCATTCCCGCGATGCGGCGCCTCGGGCACCAGATCACCGGCGTATCGAGCGCCACCGACGGGCACGCAGCCGGATACGCGCAACAGCACGACATCCCGTACCACACGTCCAGCTTCGACTTGCTCCTTGCCCGGGAAGACGTTGACGCGGTCTACGTGAGCACGATCAACCGGCTGCACTGCTCACAGACGCTCGGCGCGGCTGCCGCCGGCAAGCATGTGCTGTGCGAGAAGCCCGTCGCGCTGAACCTGATGGATGCCTGGTCGATGGTGCGTGCGTGCGAGGCAGCCGGGGTGGTCTTCGGCGTGAATCATCACCTGCCCTGTGCCGACACTCACCGGGAGATCCGCCGTCTGGTGGCCGGTGGCGCAGTCGGACAGCCGCTGGGCGTGCGCGTCTTCCACGCCGTTCAGCTTCCGGAGCGTCTCGCTACCTGGCGGCTCACGGATCCGGCCGCCGGGGCCGGTGTCCCGCTGGATATCACAGTCCACGATGCCGCGGTGATCAACCGCCTGCTCGGGCAACCAGTCGACGCGGCCGCCCTCGGTGCCCGGCAGGGACATTGGGACGCGGCCGTCGACGACGCGATCATGAGTGTCATCCGGTACCAGGGAAACGTGCTCGCCCAGACGCACGACGCGTTTACCGTCCAGTACGCCGGGACGGGCCTGGAGGTGCACGGCACCGAGGGGTCGATAGTCGCGAAGGACGTCATGACCCAAGACCCGATCGGCTCTGTTCTCCTGCGGGACTCCGGGGGGGAACGCGATCTGGACATCCCCGGCCGCCGCGACCTGTACGAAGTGGCTCTGGAGGCGTTCGCCCACGCAGTCGAGGAAGCGGGTGAACCAGCGGTCACCGGCACAGACGGGGTCCGTGCCCTGGCCGTGGCGCTGGCCGTCCAGGAGGCGGCCAGCTCAGGTCTCCGGGTACCGGTTGTCACCGAGCCAGCCGGGAGGAGCTGACATGCCGGGCGTATTCGATGCGGGTTCCGCGCCGGTCATCGAGACCGTTGACAGCGACAGCATCGACTGCGACATCGTGATCATCGGTTCCGGCATGGGCGGGGCCACACTGGCAAACGCCATCCGCGACAGCGGGGCCCGGATACTGCTCGTCGAGCGAGGCGACTTCCTGCCGCGCGTGCCCGCCAACTGGTCACCGGTCGAAGTGTTCCAGCGGCACCGCTACAAGAATGCCGAAAAGTGGTACGACGGCGCGACGGGCCAGCCGTTCTCTCCAGGCGTCCACTACTACGTGGGCGGCAACACCAAGGTATATGGCGCCTGCCTGCCACGGTTCCGGGCGCAGGATTTCGAGGAGATCAAGCACTACGACGGGGTCTCGCGCGCCTGGCCCGTGTCCTACGAGGACATGGAGCCCTTCTATGGCGAGGCCGAGCGCATGTATGAGGTCCACGGCGAGGCCGGCGACGACCCAACCGATCCACCGCGATCAACAGAATTCCCCTTCCCCGCACTGGAACACGAGCCGGCTGTCGCCGCACTCGCCGACGCGATGACCGCCCGGGGGCTGCATCCATTCCGGATGCCAGCCGCTGTTGATTACGGCCCCGGCGGCGCTTGCATCAGAAGCCGGACCTGTGACGGCTTCCCCTGTCCGCGCGGGGCCAAGAACGACGCCGAGACCCGTGGCGTCCGGCCCGCCCTGCAAAGCCCGGCGGTACGGCTTCTCACCCGCACCGTCGTCGAGCAGCTGGAAACGTCGCCAGACGGCCGCCGCGTCACCGGGGCGCTCGCCCTGCGTGATGGAGCACCTTTGCGTATCCGAGCCGGCCGCTTTGTCGTCTCCGGCGGCGCGGTAAATTCCGCGGTGCTGCTGCTGAAATCGGTCTCGGACCGGCATCCAAGGGGCCTGGCCAACTCGTCGGGGCTGGTGGGCCGCAACTACATGGTCCATAACGCCACCTTTTTCCTCGGTGTGGATCCGCGCCGCCGGAACACAACCAACTTCCAGAAAACCTTGGGCCTCAACGACTGGTACGTTGCCGGACCCGACAGCCCGTATCCCCTGGGCAATCTGCAGATGCTGGGCAAGATCCAGGGGCCCATGGTCAAGGCGGCTCGGCCCTGGCTGCCGATGCCGGTGCTGACCTTCATGACTAACCGCAGCATCGACATCTACCTGACCAGCGAAGACCTCCCGCACCCCGACAACAGAGTCGTCGTCGGAACCGGCGGGCGGATCACCGTGCACTGGAAGCCCAATAACCTCGTGCCGCACCAGCAACTGGTGCGCCGCGCTGCTCATGTCGTGCGCCGTGCTGGCTACCCACTGATCTTCACCGAAAGAATGAGCATCGACACCAACTCACACCAGTGCGGCACCGTCGTCATGGGTTCCGATCCGGCTCAGAGCGTGCTCGACCCAAGCTGCCGCGCTCACGACGTCGATAACCTATGGGTCGTCGACAGTGCCTGTTTCCCCTCCTCAGCTGCCCTCAACCCAGCTCTTACCATCGCCGCGAACGCCCTGCGGGTCGCTGCGGTCGGTAGCCTGACCCGGTAGCCGTGACCGGGGCGGTGCTCGCCATCGACGGCGGGTCCACCGCGGTCGACCTGCCCACGATCGCGTTCGACCCGCCCTGACCGCGTGGCTCGCCACGTACGATCGCGGTATGCCCCGTCGACTAGCGGCTGGCAGCGCCAGCGACCTGGTTCAGGCCGAGCGCGACATCCGAGGCCGGATCGGCGATCAGCACCTCGACTTCGCCGCGATGGCCGCGGTGTCCAACATCTACCGCGCGGCCAACGTGATCCGGCACCACATGGAGCAGAAGGTCCTGGCAGACGAGGACCTGTCCTGGGCCGCGTTCACGGTGCTGTTCGTGCTGTGGATCTGGGGCGACCAGCAGACCAGGCACCTGGCCGCGGAGGCGGGCGTCACC
>Ga0208725_1000012_pt1 | contig 38730 bp, 32 predicted proteins | sample MicForSoSWNH13_O_FD_188004 | JGI IMG/M metagenome (GOLD analysis project Ga0208725, IMG submission 188004) | Forest soil microbial communities from Harvard Forest Long Term Ecological Research site in Petersham, Massachusetts, USA - MetaG HF011... | ecosystem: Environmental > Terrestrial > Soil... | reverse complement strand
TCATCATGTTCCTCGCATCCGACGATGCCCGCTTCGTGACCGGCCAGATCCTCGGAGTGAACGGCGGCAAGACCGCAGCCTGACCAATCCGCATTCCCCGCCGCGAAAGGCGGCCCGAGACCACTGAGGAAACCAATCCCATGAGCAACACGATCATCGGCCTGAGCATCGACGCGGCCGACGCGGCGGCCCTCGCGGGCTTCTGGGCCGAGACCCTGGGCCTGCAGGTTGCCGCCGGAGCCGACGAGGGACACGCGGTGGTGACGATAGGCCCGGCCGGCGTGTCAGTGCCGCGCCTGGTCTTCCACCAGGTCCCCGAGGGCAAAACCGTCAAAAACCGGCTGCATCTCGACCTGGCCGCCACCGACTGGGACGCCGAAATCGGCAGACTGACCGATCTGGGCGCCACCTCGATCCGCGACATCGAGGAGAACGGCGCCCGCTGGGTCACCCTGGCCGACCCAGAAGGCAACGAGTTCGACCTCATCCGCCGCTGACAGCCCGGCCGAAACTCTGCCCGCCGATCCCGCTTCCGCCAGCCAGCAAAAAGGAAGAGCAGTGACCAAGGAGATCAAGGTCCCCGACGCAAATCACTCCATCAGCATCGACGCTGGCACCGTCCGGGTCGTCGCCCGCGCGGGAGACACGGTCGTCGCCGACACCAGCGCCGCGCTGACTCTGCGCGAGGCCGGGTACCCGCCCGTGCACTACATTCCCCTCGACGACGTCGCCCCCGGCATTCTGCGCCCGAGCACGTCGCACAGTTACTGCCCCTACAAGGGCGACGCTTCCTATTACGACGTCGTGCTGCCCGGCGGGAAGGAGCTAGCAGATGCCGTCTGGACCTACCAGGCTCCGTACCCCGCGGTGGGCGCCATCGCCGGACACGTGGCCTTCTACACCGACCGCCTTCAGGTTCTCGCAGAGCCAGCAGATTAGTGGACCGCGACCCCTCCGCGACCACCACCGCCCGTGCCGCGGCCGCCGCGCTCTTCGACGCCGCCCCCAAGCTGCACCACCCCTGAGCACGGCGCAGTTCGTTATCCCCGATGGCCGCCTTGCCGTCGGCCGGCCCGGCCCGGGTGGCCAATGAAGTCGAGCAGAGCCTCGTTGACCTCGTCGGCGTGGGTCCAGATGATCGCATGCGGCCCGCCCGCGATGACGGTGGAGCGGGCGTTCTTCAGAAACGCGGGAAGCCTGCGGCTGGTGGCCTCGTAGGGCAGCACGCGATCCTGGTCGCCGTGGATAACCAGGACCGGAACTCTGATCATGGCGAGATCGTCCCGGAAGTCTTCCAGGCAGGCTGTGACACAGCGAAGGGCAGCCTGGGCCGACGCGGAAATGGCCACGTAGAAGCTGTTCTGCCACGCCTGGTCGCTGACCCGGCTGCCGCCCAGGACGTCGACGTTATAGGAGCGGTCCATGAAGTCTTTCATCGCCGCCGGCCGATCGGCGGCGATACGCACAGTGATGCCTTCGAAGACGCTCCGGTCAATACCTTCGGGGCTGTCGTGCGTCTTGAGCAGGAACGGCAGCAGCGGCGCCACCAGGACGGCTGCCCTGACCCGCTCTGAGCCGTGACGTGCCAGATAGCGGGTTACCTCACCGGTTCCCATGGCGAACCCGGCCAGCACTACCCCGCGGAGGTTGAGCGTGCTGAGCAGGACATGAAGATCGGCGGCCAGTGTGTCGAAGTCATATCCGGTGCTCGGCCGGCTTGAGGCACCGAAGCCCCGCCGGTCGTAGGTGATCACCCGGTGCCCGGCTGCCAGCAGGGCTGCCTCCTGCTTTTCCCACGAGTGTCCGTTCAGCGCATAGCCGTGCACCAGCACGACGGGAGAACCGGACCCGTGATCCTCGTAGTAGATCCGGATAGCGGCTGAATTCTCCCGCCCGACAGTGACAAAAGGCATCGCGGTCCTCATCGCTTCGTGCTCGCAGCGGTAACGCCTGGCCCAGTTACCACTGTGGCTCCGGACAGGCACGCGCGGTATCCGTGGCGTTACTGCACTCCGCACACGGGCATGCCCGGGCGACGGTCGCTGTTGCCCGCAGGGACGGCGTTGACGAAACGCACCGGCCGAGAGGACAGGCACATGCCAGGCCCCGGTGAACTCCGCGCAGAGCAGCCCGCACCCATCATCGGCCGGGAAGCCGGGCTGGCCCGGCTGCGAGGACTGTTGGATCCGGTTCCGCTAGCTAGCCAGGTGCTGGTTGTCACCGGTGAAGCAGGGATGGGCAAGACCGTGCTGCTGGCGGACGCCGCTGCACGAGCCCGGTCGGCGGGCATCCGGGTCCTGTCCGTCACCGGCCGGGAATCGGAGTCCAGACTCGCGTTCGCCGGGCTGCATCAGCTCCTGCGGCCGGTGCTGTCCAATGCCGCCGGCCTTCCCGGCCGGCAAGCCCAGGCGCTGACGGGGGCGCTGGGCCTGGCAGCGGATCCGGTTGCTCCCGACCCGCTACTGACCGGGGTCGCCGTCCTTACCCTGCTCTCGGATCTGTCCGAACGGTCCCCGGTCCTGGTGGTGGCCGACGACGCCCACTGGCTGGACCGCAGCTCACTGGACACGCTGGCTTTCGTCGGCAGCCGCCTGGACGCCGAGCCGGTCGTGCTGCTGGTGGGCGCCCGGGGGCAAGCCCCGCCCCCCGGCTTTGACCGCGGTTTTCCCGAGCTGCATCTGGAGCCGCTGTCCGCGGCAGACGCCGGCCGCCTGCTGGACGGCCAGCCGCGCCCACCCCGCGGGCGGGCCCGGACGCAGGTGCTCGCCCAGGCTGCCGGTAATCCCATGGCTCTGATCGAGCTCGCCAAGGTGATAGCCGACGATCCCGCTGCCAGCAGGCGGTGGGCCGCCGAGCCGCTGCCCCTGAGTGACCGGCTGAGCGCCGTCCTCACCTCCCGGTTCGCCGCCCTGCCCGAGACAGCACGGGCCGCGCTGGTGCTCGCCGCCGTGGCCGACGGGCCGGACCTGCACATAGCCGCTAGCCACGGCGCCGGGCCAGATGCGCGGGCGCTGACGCCGGCCGAGCAGCTGGGCCTGGTCAAGGTGGACCGGACCGGCCTGCAGTTCTCCCATCCTCTCGTCCGTTCCGCCATCTACCACTCCGCGCCCTTCGCGCAACGGGCCGCAGCGCACCGCCAGCTCGCCGAGGCGCTGCACGACGAGCCAGACCGGCGAGCCTGGCACCTGGCCGCCGCGGCCCTGCAACCGGACGAGCATGTGGCTTCGCTGCTGGAGGCCACAGCTGCCCAGGCGCAACGGCGCGGCGGGGCGGCCGCCACCGCGCTGGCGATGGAACGCGCGGCCGAACTCAGCCCCGACCACCCAGACCAGGCCCGCAGGCTGGTAGCCGCTGCTTCGGCCGCCGTTCCTACCGGCCAGGGGGACTGGGTCCAGGATCTCGCCACCCGGGCACTGGGGGTCACGGCAGACCCGGAACTGAGGCTGGCAGCCCGCCACTACGCGGCATGGGCGCTGGCCTGGTCAGGGCGGCGCACCGCCGCGCTCTCCGCGCTCCTCTCGGTGGCCGAAGATGCGTCGCGTGAGCTGCCGGCCCTCGCCTGGGACGCACTCGGGAGTGCAGCCACTGTCGCCTACCAGTCCGGAATGCCCGACAGCCGCCAGGCCGTCAGCCGCGCCCTCGGCCTGCTGGAAGGTCAGGGCCTGCCGGTCCCCGGCCGGAGTCCGGGCATTGATGTCGACGTGCTGAGACTCTGGATACGCGCCAGCGCCGACCCGATCGGCAGCAGAGACCAGCTCCTCCCGTACCTGCGCAAGATCGTCGGCTCGCCCGTTGAAGAGCCCTCTTTGTGGCGAATAGCCTCCACCGCGTGGCTCCTGGACGAATCCGACCTGGCGATCACCTTGCTCCAAGACGTCATGCAGCGGCTCCGGGCTCCCGGCGTGCGGGGGACCAGCGGCGGGAGCCTGACCGTGCTGGGGTGGGCATACATCGACACGGGCCGCTGGGACGAGGCACTGGACGTTGCCGCCGAGGCTGCCGGAATGGCCGAGGCGAACCACATGGACCTCGTCGCCGCATCCGCTGACGTGATCACCGCCACCGTCCTGGCCCTGCGCACCGACGCCGCCGCGGCACGCACGCATGCCGACAGGGCGCTCGCCGCTGTCGATCCGGCCGAATGCGCGCTGGTGGTGGCCCGGGCCCGGCGCGCCCTCGGCGTCGCTGCTCTCGCCGACGGCAGCTACCTTCAAGCGTTCACCCAGCTCCGCGGGCTGTTCAGCGAGGACGGCACGCCCCTGCACAACTACGCCTCCTACCTAGGGGTAGCAGATCTCGCCGCCGCCGCGGTCCGCGCCGACCGGCGGATGGAAGGATCCGGCGTCATCGAGCTGGTACTCAGCCGCCTCGACGGAGGGGTCTCCGCCCGGCTCGAGCAGCTCATCGCCCGGGCCCGCGGTATCCTCGCCGACCCATCCAGCTCAGAAACCCATTTCGACAAATCGCTCGCCGACCCCGCCGGGGACCAGTGGCCCTTCGAGCGGGCACAGCTTCGTCTCGACCATGCCGAATGGCTGCGGCGGCGGCGCCGGATCAACGAAGCCAAGCCCGTGCTGACGCAGGCCCTGGACACCTTCCGGCGGCTAGGGGCCCGGTCATGGGTGCAGCGGGCGGAGGCAGAGCTGAGAGCGTGCGGGGTGGCAGTCGGCGGCGCGCCCGAACGCGATGCCCTGGAGGAGCTAACCCCCCAGCAGCGCCAGATCGTCCGCCTGGCCAGCGACGGCCTGACCGACCGCGAGATCGGCGACCGGCTCTTCCTGTCGCCGCGCACGGTCAGCTCGCACCTGTACCGGTCCTACCCCAAGCTGGGGGTAGCCAGCCGACACCAGCTCCGCGACGTGATCGCCCTCGCCGGCACGCCAACGACTGCAGCCGAAAGCACCGCGGCCGAGACCCTTCGATAGGTCTCCGGGTTCGCGGCGCTGATTCGCGTGCCCGCCAGTGCGGGGTCCAAGACCGGCGGTTTGCGGCGTCGGCCGCAGCAAGCATCCGCAAATGTGCAGTAAGGCTACGGATACCCCGGCCGCATCCTCGCGCCGCAGGATGGCAAAAGAAGGCACGACCACCACGAAGGGACCCCAAGATGAATGCCCGACCGAACATCGTTCTCGTCCATGGCGCGTGGGCCGACGGCTCCAGCTGGAGCGGCGTCATCGAGCGCCTGCAGGCCGACGGCTACCACGTCACCGCACCCCAGTTCCCGCTGACCGCGCTGGCCGATGACGTCGCCCGGCTGCGCGAGGTGCTGGACCTCCAGGACGGCCCCACCATCGTGGCCGGACACTCCTACGGCGGCCAGGTCATGACTGCCCTGGGCGCGGACGCGCCGAACGTCGCCGGACTGGTCTACATCGCCGCGTTCGGCCTGGACCAGGGCGAATCGCTGGGCGGGCTGCTGTCGCAGGGACCGGTGACTCCGGCGCTGGCGCATCTGGTCACCGACGCCCGCGGCTTCGGCTGGCTGTCCGAGGACGATTTCGTCAGCCACTTCGCCGCTGATGTCGACCCGGTAAAGGCCAAGGTGATGTACGCGGTGCAGCAAGCCCTGGCCATGTCCGCCTTCGGCGAGGTGCTGGGCGTCCCGGCATGGAAAACGCTGCCGTCCTGGTACCTGGTCGCCACTGACGACGAGGCGCTCCCGCCCGATGCCGAGCGCATGTTCGCCAGCCGCATGGGCGCCACCACCGTCGAGATCCCCTCCAGCCACGTCGCGATGGTCTCCCATCCCGATGAGGTGGCACAGCTCATCAAGACGGCGGCCGGAGCCGTGCCGACCACGGCCTAGATCGGCTCACCCGCATACAGCGATTAGGAGCACATAAAGATGAGTGAGACGACGCTGACCTATCAGGTCTTCGTGGCGCCGATCATCGCGATCGCGGGCAACGACAATCCGCCTGGCCAGAGCCGCTCAGTCTGGAGCCCGATATCGGCCACCCTCATCTCCGGCCGGGATGACGCCGTCCTGGTCGACCCCCTTATGACGGTCGAGCAGGGCATGGCCGTGGCTGACTGGGTGTCAACCACGGGAAAGAACCTCACCACGGTGTACGTCACCCACGGCCACGGCGACCACTGGTTCGGGCTCGGCGCGGTCCGCGAGCGCTTCCCGGGCGTGCGGGCTGTTGCAACACCAGCAGTCGTCGAGGGCATGCGCAAGTGGTCCGCGCCCGAGGCACTCCAGGCATTCTGGCTACCCAGGTTCCCGGGCCAGATCCCTGAAGATAATCCCGTCGCCGATCCGCTGGACGGGCCATCCTTCGAGCTGGAAGGCCATCAGCTGATCGCGGTCGACGTCGGGCACACCGACACCGACAACACCACCGTCCTGCACGTTCCGGACATAGGGCTGGTCGTCGCCGGCGACGCGGCGTACAACGGCGTGCACCAGTACCTGGCGGAATCGGACTCCCAAGGCCGCCAGGACTGGCTCGCGGCCCTCGACATCGTCGAGGCACTCGATCCGCGTGCCGTCGTAGCCGGGCACAAACGCTACGGCAACGACGACAGTCCGCGCATTCTCGGTGAAACCCGCCAGTACATCAGCGACTTCGACCGGCTCGACAAGGAAACTGCCACCGCGGAAGAACTCTACGGGCAGATGCTGGCGATTTACCCGCACCGCGTCAACCCTGGCGCGCTGTGGCTCTCGGCCCAGTCGGCAAAGGCCTGAACGGGCCAAAGATAAAGGAGGCTCAGCGTGTCCGGCCCGGCAGCATCCGCCCGGCCGGCCCGGAGCTACAAGGCGGCCGCTGACATCCTGTCCGAGCGCGATCCGGTCTTGCGCCAGCTCGCCGCCCAGGCCGGTCCTGTCCGGGTGAACCCGCCGACCGAGTCGCACTTCGCAGCTCTGGTCCGGGCGATCCTGTACCAGCAGCTGGCCGGCGCGGCGGCACGCGCGATCCATGGGCGCCTGATCGCCGCGCTCGGCGGTGAGGTCACCCCGAAGCGATTGCTGTCGCTTTCTGCGCAGACCCTGCGGGCCGTGGGCCTGTCCGCCAGCAAGGCGGCATCCATGCGGGATCTGGCGACGAAGGTACTGGACGGGTCGGTGGTACTCGATCCGGCTGCGCTGCGGGGCCAGGGCGACGACGAGATCGTCGTCATGCTTGCGGAGGTCCGGGGCATCGGCGCGTGGACGGCGCAGATGTTCCTCATGTTTCAGCTGCGGCGCCTGGACGTGTGGCCCACCGGCGATCTCGGGGTGCGCAAAGGGTTCGCGCTGGCGTGGGCGATACCGACGCCGACCCCGAAACAACTTGAGGCGCTCGGGGACCCGTATCGGCCCTATCGCTCGGTTGTGGCGTGGTACTGCTGGCGCGCCGCCGAGCTCTACGGCGGTGCCGCGGAAAGCGCGCTCACCAGATAGCTGGTCCGTCGCCCACTCGCCGGGCCAGGCCGCGAAGTGCAGTAGGCCTGCGGATACCCGAAGCTGAGTTCCTGACGCAGACTCAGATCGTGCGAGGTTACCCGGCACCGGACCAGATCGGCACGCGCTGGTGACCGCCGAGTAGCCGCGCAACCCGGCGCCCGCGCGGGCGCCGGGCACACCAGGAAGGAGACCACCATGAACATCCCCCGGATCGCGCAGCCCGTCAGGCTGCGGCTCCTCATCGCGGCCGCGATCGTGGCCATCGCCGGCCTCGCCATCCCGTTCAGCCAGATCGCCTCAGCCCATACCGCCGAAGCTGCCGCAACCGCGGGTGACGGCCCTAAGCCCACCATCGTGCTGGTGCACGGAGCGTGGGCCGACAGCGGCAGCTGGGACGGCGTCGCCAAACGCCTGCAGGCCGACGGTTACACCGTGTACGCGCCGCCGAACCCGCTACAGGGCCTGCCCTACGACTCGGCCTTCCTGGCCGACTTCCTGCACAGCATCTCCGGTCCCATCGTGCTGGTAGGACACTCCTACGGCGGGGCCGTCATCACCAACGCCGCCACCGGCGACTCGCAGGTCAAAGCCCTCGTCTACGTAGACGCCTTTGCGCCCGCACAGGGCCAGACCCTCGAGCAGCTGCTCACCGAATATCCCGGGTCCTGCGCCGTGCCCGCGAACCTGAACGTGGTCCCGTTCCCCGACGCCCCCACCGGCGTCGGCGACGCCTACATCAAGCAGAGCGTGTACCCCAGCTGCATGGCCAACGGCCTGCCCGCCGCCGAGGCACAGGCGCTCGCCGCCACCCAGCGGCCCATAGCAACGATCGCGCTGACCCAGCAGACCGGTGTCCCGGCGTGGCAGACAATCCCGTCGTGGGCCGTGGTGGGCACCGTCGACCACGCGATCCCGCTGGCGTTGCAGCTGGCCATGGCCAACACGGCGCACGCCCATATCACCGAGATCCACGCCGGGCACCTGTCCATGATCTCCAAGCCCGGTGCCGTGACGAACGTGATCCTGCAAGCCGTCCGGGCGACCTCCTAACCCAGGCCTTCGCGTAAGGCGGCCTGGCACGGCCGACAGGTGATGTCTGCCCCGGGGATCCGCGGCAGGCATCACGTGCCGGCAGCATCTGTGCAGCGGCCCACCAAACGATCACCGATCTCGTGTCGAGGGAACCCTGTTACGTTCGAGTGAGTCTGCTTGATCGCTGCGGGCTGGCCTCAGGACCATAGGGAGCGGTGGTGCAGCGCGGTTGAGTCGGGTACTCGGCGTAGACATCGGAGGAACCAGCACTCGGGCGCGGCTCGTGGCCGACGGCCTGGTGCTCGATGACGCAACTACTACCAGCGCCAGCCTGACGGCGGTCGGCCCGGAGCGGGCCGCAGTCGTCCTCGACGAACTGCTGGCGGGGCTGCCCGGCCTGGAAAGCCCGCTCGACGCCGTCTGCGCGGGAGCGGCAGGCTCGCGCACCGCGCGCGAGACCGGTGACTTCCTGCGGGCGCGCCTTATGCCGATCACCAGATCCGGCGACGTGCTCGTCGTCGACGACGCGTCACTGGTCTTGCCGGCCGCCGGCCTCGCTGAGGGCGTCGCGGTGATCTGCGGCACCGGATCGGTCGCGACAGGCACCTGGCATGGCCGCGAAGCGCGCGCGGGCGGCTGGGGGTACCTCCTCGGCGACGAGGGCAGCGGCTACTGGATCGTGCGCACGGCGATCCGCGCGCTGCACCGCCGGCGCGTGAGCGGCCTGCCACCAGGCGACCTCAGCGCACGCCTGCTCGGCGCGGCCGGCGCGGCAGACCTGGACGCGCTCCGGGCCGCGTTCTACCGAAGACCCGAGCCGGGAAACTGGGCAAGGTATGCGCCAGCGGTCCTGGACTGCCCAGACCCCGAGGTGGCCGGGCTTGTCCGGCAGGCAGCGGGCGAGCTGGCCGCCCTTGCGGCACAGGTAGCAGGGCAACTCGAGGCCGCCGACGTGCCGGTGGTGCTGGCCGGCGGCCTGATGGCGAACGAACGGCTCAGCGCCGCAACCGTCACGGCTGTCGGAGCCACGCTTCCGGGCAGCCCGGTACGGGTACTGCGCGAGCCGCCGGTGGCCGGCGCCGTTCGCATCGCGGAGGCCCTGGCCGGCCGCTGGTGTGGCCGGGGGCGGGCCGGAATCTCCGCAGACCGGGCGGGGTGGCCGTTGCCCGTCGCATTACGGGCTGGAAAATGATGATGTCTCGCCGTTGAGGACGGCTTGCTGAAGAGCACCGAGAGGGCATCGCAATGGCGCCAGATCAGGCACCGGTTCCCGAGCTGGTCTTCGTCCCGGCACGGCCGCAGGTGAGCTGCGGCAGCAGGAATGTCGCGTACGAGACGCGCACACTGGCCGACGGCACGGTTGCGCTGCCGGTGTATTCCACCGTGACCAAGCTGGTGGCCGCGCTCGGCCACTATCAGCCCTGGATCTGCGTGCCGCTGCGCACCGTGCAGGCCGATTTGGGGAAGGCCGGGGTGCGCCAAGTCGTGCTGGATGCGGCAGTGGATACGTCTGCGTGGCACTGGCAGGAAGGCGGGCTGCGGATCCTCGCCGACGGCCAGGACCGTTCCTAACATATGGCGACCAGGCCGGCTATGACAGGACCGGCCCCCGCGCGCCTCACGAGGTCCGGGTCACCGGGGCCGGACCCGGCCGCGCGGCGCCAGCGGCATGGCACGCAGCCGGACGCCGCAGGCGCTGAAGATCGCGTTTGCGATGGCGGGCGCCACCGCGATGATCGGGGTCTCGCCGCCGCCCGCCGATGGCTCATCGGGGCGGTCCAGCAGCACCACCTCGACCTCGGGCAGGTCCGGCAGCCTGGGCACCCGGTACTGGGTCAGCGAGGCGTTGCGGATCTGTCCGCCGGCAAAGTCGATCGCCTCGAACAGGGCGCCGCCCAGGCCCATCATGACCGCCCCCTCGATCTGGTTAGCCAGGCTGTCGGGGCTGACGATCGCGCCGCAGTCGAACGCGGTGACCAGCCGGTCGACGTGCAGCGTGCCATCGCTGTCCACCCGGACCTCCGCGGCGGTGGCGACCCGGCCGCCCTTCTCCATGCCCAGGGCGATCCCGGCCCCGGTCCCGTCGGGCCGGCCGGCCGGCCGCGGCGGCCGGGCAATCCGGCCTGCCGCCGCGGTGAGCACCTCGGCAAGCCTGTCGTCGGGCAGATGGCGCAGCCGGAACGCCAGCGGGTCGGCTCCGGTCTCGTGCGCCAGCTCGTCCATGTGCGATTCCCTGGCGAAGTGGTTCGCGGTGGCGGCCAGTGCTCGGTAGGACCCCTGCGGCAGCGGGGACCGCGCCGGCTGGTACTCGATGCGCTGGTGCGGGATCCGGTACGGGCTCAGGATCCCGGTCGCCCCGGAATTGACGTTCAGGTGTGCCCAGCCGGTCAGCTCGCCGGACGCGTCGGTGCTGCTCGAGATGTCAATCAGCGCCGCCGGGCGCAGATAGCCCCAGTGGAACTCCTCGTGGCGGTTCCACTGGACCTTGACCGGGCATCCCGCCGACCGCGACAGACGCGCCGCCTCGGCGGCGACGGTGCTGCCGTGCTTGCCGCCGAAGCCCCCGCCGTAGTCGGGCACGTGGAGGTGCACCTGTGATTCCGGCAGCCCGAGCGCGTCAGCCAGCTCACGCCGGGCGCGGAACGGGGTCGAGGTGCCGGTCCAGACGGTGAGGTGCCCGTCTTGCCAGGCGGCGACGGCGGACCGCGCCTCCAGCGGGACATGGGCGATGTAGGCCGCCGTGTACTGCGCCGCCAGGCGCACCGGCCCGGCCGCGAGCGCGGCATCGACGTCGCCCTCCTCGTGCCGGAACGCGGCGCCGAAGCCCTCCCCGTCGATGGGGTGTGACCGCAGGTAATCCGCGAGCTCATCGGGGCCGGGCTGCGGCGAGCGGTCCCACGCCGCTTCGATCGCCGCGATGCCGCGCCGCGCGGCCGCGCTGGTCGGTGCCACCACGCCGATGAGCTCTCCGTCCCTGACCACGCTCACCCCGGGCAGCGCGCCGGCCGGCGCCGTGTCCGCGCTGCGCAGCGTGGCACCGAACGCCGGTGCGCGCAGCACGCAGCCATGCAGCATGCCGTCGGCGCGCAGGTCGGCGGGGAAGCGCTTGGCCCCGGTGACCACGCTGGCGCCGCCGGCCGCCCGGGCGGGGTGACCGGCCGACCGCCAGGCCGGTGGCGGGGTGACGGGCCGGCCGGGCGGGACCTTCTCCACCCGCCGCACGCCGGCCAGCAGGTCGGAGTAGCCGATGCTGGGCGCCCCGTCGGGGCCCGCGACGATCCCGTCGGCGACGGTCAGCCGCGCGGCCGGGATGCCGAACCAGTCAGCCGCAGCCTCACGCAGCACCTCGCGTGCTGCTGCCGCCGCCGCCCGGAGCGGGGGCGCGGCGAACGGCATCGAGCGGCTGCCGAACGTGCCCATGTCGAACGGTGACACGTCGGTGTTGCCCATTACCACCCGTACCGAGGCCGAGGGCACCGCGAGTTCCTCGGCGACCAGCAGGCCCAGCGCGGTGCGGGTGCCCTGGCCGGCCTCGACCTTGCCGGTGAAGGCCGTCACCGAGCCGTCGGCCCCGACGTGCACCCAGGCGTCGTCGGGCCCGCCCCACCGGGCCTGGCCGGGCTCCGTGGCCGGGCCGTCGTCGGCGACGACGGTCACCAGGCCGTCGGGGAGCTGGTCGAAGAAGGGCGCCGCGTCCTTGACCTGGTCCCAGGGCGCTGTTCCCGCGGCGGCGCGCACCGCGTCGGCTGGCCCTGAGCCAGAATCGGTCCCCGGGACCGGCTCCAGCAGTTCCGGCTTCTCCATGAGCTCGGCGGCCCGGCGGACCGCGCGCAGGATCCGCGGGTACGTGCAGCACCGGCATACGTTCCCGGACAGCTCGGCGGCGATCCTGGCGTCATCCGGGTGCGGCACCCGGTTGAGCAGCGCGGCGGTGGCGGTGAGCCAGCCCGGGGTGCAGTACCCGCACTGCATCGCGCCAGTCTCCAGCCAGGCCTGCTGCACGGGATGCAGCAGGCCGTCCTCGGCCAGACCCTCGACCGTCGTGATCCGCTGGCCAGCGACCTCGGCCACCGGCGTGGTGCATGCGGTCACCGCGCGCCGGCCGATCAAAACGGTGCAGGCGCCGCACGCGCCTTCGCCGCAGCCCAGCTTCGGGCCGGTGACTCCCAGATCCTCCCTGAGCACCTCGAGCAGGCTGCGGCCGCCGTCGGCCGCTACCTGCCGCTGCGCGCCATCGACGGTGATCGTGAACGGCATGGGCGCTTCCTTCTCCTCCTGGGCATGAAGCTCTCCTCGGAGGATCCCATTCGCAAGCAAGGACATGCTAGGCAGGCAGACGGACATTCAGGACGCTGTGCACAAGATCCTGGCTGCCGTCGGGGACGGCTCTGCGGCCGCCGGCTGACCCGCGATTGCGCTGGCGGCGGACCGGTTATCGCTTGCGACGGCGCACCGCGTAAGAATGTCTCATGAGCAAACAGCCGAATCCGCCGCCACCGGGCGACAAGCCCGTCAAATCGGCACCACCGCCGCCGCCAGCATGGCGGCACTGGCTGTGGCCGATCGCCCTGCTCGCGTTCTTCGCGCTGTTCCTCATCCTGCCAGGAATCAACGTCAAGACGCCGGTCAGCCTGACCTATTCGCAGTTCGTCGCGGACGCCAGCGCCCACAAGATCAAGACCGTGGATTTCGGCAACGGCGCGAGCGGCTCGAACACCACGGCGACCGGCACCCTGACCAGCGGCACGTCGTACACGACGGTCATTCCCGGCTCGCCCACCCCCACGCTCACCCAGCAGCTCTCCGCCGACGGCGTGAAGACGATATCGGCGTCGCCGCCAAGCTCCGGCCTGGGCACCGAGCTGCTGTACTGGCTGATCCTGCTGCTGCCATTCATCATCGTGTTCTGGCTGTTCCGGCGAATGAGCCGGGGCGCTGGCGGCGGTGCCGGCCTGCAAGGCGTGCTCGGCGTGGGCCGGTCCCGGGCGAAGGTCTTCGATGCCGAGCGGCCGTCGACCAAGTTCAGTGACGTGGCCGGGTACGAGGGGGTCAAGTCGGAGATCGGCGAGGTGATCGATTTCCTGCGCAATCCCGGGCGGTACCAGCGGGCAGGCGCGGTTGCGCCACGCGGGCTGCTGATGATCGGGCCGCCGGGCACCGGCAAGACGCTGCTGGCGCGGGCCGTGGCCGGGGAAGCCTCGGTGCCGTTCTTCTCGGTCACCGGCTCCAGCTTCGTTGAGCTGTTCGTCGGGGTCGGTGCGGCCCGGGTGCGGGATCTGTTCACCGAGGCACGCAAGCGGGCTCCGGCGATCATCTTCATCGATGAGATCGACGCGATCGGGCAGCGCCGGTCCGGCTCGGGTGCTGTGGTGTCCAACGACGAGCGGGAGCAGACCCTGAACCAGCTGCTGGCGGAGATGGACGGGTTCGACGTGGAGCAGGGGATCGTGGTGCTGGGCGCGACGAACCGGCCGGAGATCCTGGACCCGGCGCTGCTGCGGCCTGGCCGGTTCGACCGGCAGGTCACGATCCCGCTGCCGACGCTGCCGGAGCGAGCCGCGATCCTGGCCGTGCACTGCCGGGACAAGAAGCTGGGCCCCGACGTCAACCTGAACGTGGTGGCCCGGGGGACACCGGGGTTCTCCGGCGCCGACCTGGCGAACCTGGCGAACGAGGCGGCGATCAACGCCGTGCGCGGCAACCGCGAGGTGCTGACCGCGGACGACTTCGACACCGCGAGGGACCGGATCCTGCTCGGCCGGCGGGAGGGCTCGAACGTGCTGCTGCCGGACGAGAAGCACGCGGTCGCCATCCACGAGTCCGGGCACGCGATTGTCGCCGCGCTGTCGGACCACGCCGACCCGGTGGCGAAGGTCACCATCCTGCCGGCCGGGCAGACGCTCGGGGTGACCGAGCAGCTGCCGATCGACGAGCGGCACCTGTACGGCGAGGACTACCTCACCGATTCGCTTGCGGTGCGGATGGGCGGGCGGGCGGCCGAGCTGGTCGAGTTCGGGCAGGGCTCAACCGGCGCGGCCAACGACCTCGCCAGCGCGACGGACCTGGCGACCAAGATGGTCCGCGAGTTCGGGTTGTCGCCGGCGCTGGGGCCGATCGGGTATCCCGAGGGCGGGTCGCAGTTTCTCGGCGGCGGCGGGCAGGCCTTTTCCAGCCGGCCGTTCGCCGAGGCGACCCAGGCCACCATCGACAACGAGGTGTCGCGTCTGCTGCGCGAGGCGGAGCAACGCGCGGTGGACCTGATCCGCTCCCACCGCAGCGAGCTGGAGCAGCTCGTCGACCTGCTGCTGGAACAGGAGACAGTGGACGGCTCGGCGGTGTACCGGATCGTCGGAAGGCCGACACCCGAGCACAAGCCCGAGGAAATGGCGATCGCCCCGCATGCCGCCGCCACCACCGCGCACGGCGCCCGGCCCAGCCGGGCTTCCGAGCCGCCGCCCAGCCACCAGTGACCGGGCGGCAAACCGGATGAAACTGCTGGTCCTCGGCGCCCGCGACGTGCACGGCGTACTGCCCTACGGTGAGTGCGCCGCCGCGATGCGGGACGCGCTGGTCGCCTACGCCAGCGGCCAGGTGCACCAGCCGCTCCGGACAATCATCAGGCCGCCCGCCGCGGCCGGGATGATGGCGCTGATGCCCGCCTACCTCGCCGCCAGGGACGATGCCGCAGCGGCCTACGGCCTCAAGGCCATCTGCATCTTCCCGGGCAACCCGGCCGACGGCCTCGACTCGCACCAGGGCGTCGTGCTGCTGTCCAGCGCGCAAAGCGGCGAGCCGCTCGCGCTGCTCAACGCCTCGGCCGTCACCGAGATCCGTACCGCAGCCGTGTCGGCGGTCGCCACCGACCTGCTGTCCCGGGCCGGCGCGATGGAGCTTGCCATCATCGGCACCGGCGTGCAGGCCCGGTCGCACCTGCTGGCCATCGCGGCGGTGCGGCCGCTGGACCGGGTCCGGGTCGCGGGCCGGGACCCGGACAAGGCGCGCCGGTTCGCGGAGGACATGCGCGAGCACACCACCGTGCCGGTAACCGCCTGCGGCTCGGCGGCCGACGCGGTCGCCGGGGCCGGGATCGTCGTGACCGCCACCAGCTCGGCCGAGCCAGTGCTGCGGAAGGACTGGCTGGACCCGGGGACACACATCAACGCGGTCGGGGCGTGCGTGCCGCAGGCGCGCGAGCTCGACGCCGAGACGATGGCGGCCGCCGCCGTGTTCGCCGACAGCCGGGAGTCGGTCGCCAACGAGGCAGGCGACTACGTCCTAGCCCAGGCGGAGGGCGCGATCGGGCCGGACCACGTCAGGGCCGAGCTGGGCGAGCTGCTCACCGGTGCGGCGCCGGGCCGGGTCACGGACGCCGAGATCACCGTCTTCGAATCGCTCGGCCTGGCCATCGAGGACCTGGTGGCGGCCAGGCTCGCCTACCGCAACGCCACCGAGCGAGGCGCAGGTACCTGGGTCGACTTCTGACCTTCCGCCCGCATCGATGCACCGATGGGCCTGATAGAACCGGCCTTCCCGTACATCGACAGCCTCCATTCTTGGCGAGTGTCCATCGGTGGCGGTGCCGTTCGTCGTGGGGGTGACCGGCTGAACAGGACGGCCCGTTCGCCGAGACCAAGGAGCAGATCGCCGGCTTCGACGTGCTCGAGTGCGCCAACCTCGACGAGGCGGTCGCGGTGGCGTCACGGCACCCGACCGCCAAGATCGGCACGTTCGAGCTACGGCCCTTCATGGAGCCGTGACCTCGGCCTACCATAAACCGGTGACCTCAGCCGGATACCTCCGCTTCCCGCACATTCATGGCGATCTGATCGCGTTCGTCGCAGACGATGACGTATGGCTCGCCCCGGCCGCCGGCGGCCGGGCCTGGCGGGTGACCGCAGATCACGCCCCGGCCAGCCACCCCCGGATCTCCAGGGACGGCACGATGATCGCCTGGACCGGCGGCCGGGACGGGCCGCCCGAGGTCTACCTGGCCGGGATCGACGGCGGGAACGGCCGCAGGCTCAGCTACTGGGGCGACCAGGGAACCCGGCTGTGCGGCTGGACGCCGGACAGCGAGGTGGTCGCGATCACCTCGGCCGGCCAGCCGTTCCGCCAGCACACCACGGCCCGCGCGCTTCCCGTCGGCAACGACGGCAGCCTGCCGAGGACCCTGCCGTTCGGCCTGGTCACTGACGTGGCCGTGGAGACCGCCGGGGTCGCGCTGCTGACCGGGACCTACCGCGAGCCCGCGCAGTGGAAGCGGTACCGGGGCGGCACGGCGGGCAGGCTCTGGGTACGGCCGGCGGGGACCGGCACCGGATTCACCAGGCTGCTCGGCAGCGTGCCGGGCCAGTTCGCCAGCCCCATGCTGGTCGGCGGCAGGCTGGCGTTCCTGTCCGACTACGAGGGCACCGGCAACCTGTACTCCTGCGCGCTTGACGGCGGCGACCTGCGGCGGCACACCGACCACGACGGCAGTTATGCCCGCAACGCCAGCACCGACGGCCAGCGGATCGTCTACCACTGCGCGGGAGACGTCTGGCTGCTCGATGCCCTCGACGCCGCCGGCGGGCCGCGGCGGCTCGAGTTCAGCCTGCCCTCGCCCGCTGCCCGGGCGCCGCGGCTGATCTCGGCGGCAGATCATCTGGGCAGCCTGTCCTGCGACCATGCAGGTCAGGCCAGCGCGATCGAGGTACGCGGGACCGTGCACTGGCTGACGCACCGGGACGGCCCGGCGCGGGCGCTTTCGGTCGTTCCCGGGGTCCGGGCACGGCTGCCCCGGGTGCTCGGCACGACCGGCCTGGTCGCGTGGGTGACCGATGCCGAAGGCGCGGACGCGATTGAGATCGCGCCGGCCGGCGGGCAGGCCGCGGAAACTCCGCCGCGGCGCCTGGCCGCCGGTGCCATCGGCTGGGTGGCCGGCATGGTTGCGGCCCCGGACGGCAGCGCCGTCGCGGTCGCGGCCCGGGACGGCGGGCTGCTGCTCGTCGATGTCAGGTCAGGCGAGGTGACCAGCGTGACGTCGTCCGGCAACGGCGAGGTCACCGGGCTGGCCTGGTCACCCGACTCGGCCTGGCTGGCGTGGTCGCATCCCGGTCCGCAGCCGCTGCGGCAGCTGCGCATGGTCAGGGTCACCGATCCCGGCACCGTCGTCGACGTCACCGACGGCCGGTTCACCGACACCGATCCCGCGTTCACCGCCGACGGCAAGTACCTGGCGTTCCTGTCGGTGCGCAGCTTCGACCCGGTGTACGACGCGCAGGTCTTCGACCTGTCGTTCCCCTACGGCTGCCGTCCCTACCTGGTGTCCCTGGCGGCGGCGACGCCGTCGCCGTTCGCGCCGCTGCCCGGCGGGCGGCCGGTCGGCCGGCATGACGACGGGCCTGAGCGCGACGGCGAGCACGAGGCCGGGCCCGCTCCGGTGACCGTGGACGCCGAGGGCCTGGCTGGCCGGGTCGGGCAGATCCCGGTGGCGGAGTCGCGGTACTCCTCGCTGCGCGCGGTCAAGGGCGGGCTCGCCTGGCTCAGGGAGCCGGTGACCGGGAACCTGGGGGAGGGCGGCCCCAGGCTCGGCGACGACGCGCCGCGGCCGAGCCTGGAGCACTTCGACCTGGACGCGCAGCGGTGCGCCGAGATGGCCGAGGAACTGGACTGGTTCGAGGTCAGCGGCGACGGCAGCGTGCTGGTGATCAGCGACCACGGGAAGCTATGCGTTGTGCCCGCAAGCCGCAAGCCGGACCCCGACAATCCGGCGGACCGGGTGACCGTGGACAAGTCCCGGGCCAGGTACCTCGCCGACCCCGCCGCGCTGTGGCGCAACGCCTACGCCGAAGCGGGCCGCCTCATCCGGCACGACTTCTGGGTGCCCGACCTGGCCGAGGTGGACTGGGACGCCGTACTCGAGTCCTACCGGCCGCTGCTGGACCGGATCGCCGGGCCGCAGGACTTTGCCGATCTGATGTGGGAGGTGCTTGGCGAGCTCGGCACCTCGCACGCGTACGTGCTGCCCCCCGGCGGCGGCCCTGGCGATGGCGAGCCCAGGCGGCTCGGCCTGCTCGGCGCGGACCTTGAACGCGACGCCGGCGGGCAATGGACGGTGACCAGGGTGCTGCCGGGCGAGACCTCCGACCCGCAAGCCCGGTCCCCGCTGGCCACCCCCGGCGCGCAGGTCCGCCCGGGGGACACGCTGCTCGCGATCGATGGCCGGTCGCTGGACAGCGCCGGGCCCGGCCCGTTGCTGGTCGGCGCGGCCGGCAAGCCGGTACAGCTGACCATCGCAGCGCGGGGCGGCGAGGCTCGCCAGGCCGTGGTGGTCACCCTCCAGGAGGAGCGGCGGCTGCGCTACCAGGACTGGGTCGCCGGGCGCCGCCAGCAGGTTCGCGAGCTCGGCGGCGGGCACATCGGCTACCTGCACGTCCCGGACATGATGAGCGTCGGGTGGGCGGACCTCCACCGGGACCTGCACACGGAGATGCAGCACGACGCGCTCATCGTGGACCTGCGGGGCAACAGGGGCGGGCACACGTCGCAGCTGGTGGTGGAGAAGCTGGCGCGGCGGGTGATCGGCTGGGACGTGCCGCGCGGGCTGCAGCCGCAGAGCTACCCTCAGGACGCACCGCGTGGGCCGGTGGTCGCGCTGGTCGACGAATTCGCCGGATCGGACGGCGACATCGTGACCGCGGCCATCAAGATCCTCGGCCTCGGCCCGGCGGTGGGGACCCGCACCTGGGGCGGCGTGATCGGGATCGACGACGACCATGTGCTGGTTGACGGCACCATGATCACCGTCCCGCGGTACGCATTCTGGCTGGAAGGCTACGGCTGGAGTGTGGAGAACCACGGCGTCGATCCCGACGTCGAAGTGGTTCCGTCCCCTGACGACTACGCCGCTGGCCGGGATCCGCAGCTGGAGACCGGGGTCCGGATCGCGATCGAGGCGCTCGCGGCAAGGCCGGCGGTCACCCCTCCGGCGACCTCGGACCGCCCGTCCAAGCGGCGGCCACCGCTGCCGCCCCGCCCCACCGATCCCTGACCGGCGGCTGCGCCGGGGCGGTTAGCCGTTGAGCAGCCACGTTCTAGGCCATGGTGCTGGCGCCCGGCATGGGCTGCCGCTAGGCTCCCAGCATGCACGCGATCCGCACCGAAGGCTGGTGGCGCCGCCGCTGAGGCGGTTGCTGGCTCGCGCACGCTGCAGATCCTGACAACGACCGCCCCGTAACCGGCGGTCGTTTCTGTTGCCCGCACCGCCGCGCACCGGGGCTGATAACCAAGGGGCCGACGTGGACCTGACCCAGTTCGAGACCGGTGGCGGAGTCCGGGTGCGCCGCACCGCCACCTCGTTTGATCCTGCCCTGCTCGAGGAGATCACCCGGCAGGTCGAAGCCCGCCGGGGCGGTGTACTGAGCTCAGGTATGGAGTACCCGGGCCGCTACAGCCGGTGGCACATGGCGTACGTGGACCCGTGCATCGAGCTGGTCACGCGGGGCCGCCAGGTCACCGCGACCGCGCTGAACGACCGCGGCCTGGTGCTGCTGCCCGTGGTCGGCGACGCGATGCGCCGGGCCGGAGACGAGGTCGAGGCTGGCCTGCCCGGGCGGGTTGAGGTTGTGATCCCGGAGCCCACCGGGACCTTCACCGAGGAGGAGCGCAGCCGTCGGCCCACGGTGTTCTCGGCGCTGCGCCAGATCATCGCCGCGTTTGCCGGGCCCGACCCGCACCTGGGCCTTTACGGCGCGTTCGGGTACGACCTGGCGTTCCAGTTCGAGCCGGTGCGGCTCCGGCACACCAGGCCGGCGGACCAGCGTGACCTCGTGCTGCACCTGCCCGACCGGCTGTACGTGCTGGACCGCAAGCGGGAGACCGCGACCTGCTACAGCTACGAATTCGAGGTCGCCGGCGCCTCGACCGAGGGCCTGACCCGCGACGTTGACCAGCCGCTGGGCGGCGCGATGGGGGAGGAGCGTGGCGTAACAGGCACTGAACTTCCCGATGACCCGCGGCCAGGCTCGTTCGCGCGGGTCGTGGAGCAGGCGCGGGAGCGGTTCGCCCGCGGCGACCTGTTCGAGGTGGTGCCCAGTCACGTCTTCCACGGGACCTGCGGCTCGCCCGCCGCCTTTTACGAGCAGCTGCGGCGGCGCAACCCGGCGCCGTACGAGTTCTTCCTCAACCTGGGCGACGGCGAGTACCTGGTCGGCGCGTCGCCGGAGATGTACGTGCGGGTGACCGGCGACCGGGTGGAGACCTGCCCGATCGCCGGGACCATCGCCCGCGGCGGCGACGCGCTGGGCGATGCCGAGAACATCCGCGCCCTGCTCACCTCGGCCAAGGAAGAGTCCGAGCTGACCATGTGCACGGACGTGGACCGCAACGACAAGTCCCGGGTGTGCGAGCCGGGCAGCGTCACGGTGATCGGCCGGCGGCAGATCGAGATGTACAGCAGGCTGATCCACACCGTGGACCACGTGGAGGGGCGGCTGCGGCCCGGCTTCGACGCGCTGGACGCGTTTCTGACCCACATGTGGGCGGTGACCGTGACCGGCGCGCCCAAGACCTGGGCCATGCAGTTCATCGAGGACCACGAGGACCGCCCGCGGCGCTGGTACGGCGGCGCGGTCGGGATGATCGGCTTCGACGGCCGGATGAACACCGGGCTCACCCTGCGTACCGCGCACATCCGCGACGGGGTGGCCGCGGTCCGGGCCGGAGCGACGCTGCTGTTCGAGTCGGACCCCGCGGCGGAGGAGCGGGAGACCCAGCTCAAGGCCAGGGCCCTGCTCGAGACGCTGCGCGAGCCGCAGGCCACGGCCGTGGCAGCGAAGGGGGAAGGGGAGCCAGGCGGCACAGCCGAGGCGCCCGGTGCCGGGATGCAGGTGCTCCTGGTCGACCACCAGGACTCGTTCGTGCATACGCTGGCTGGCTACTTCCGCGAGGCGGGGGCCGAGGTGACCACGCTGCGGGCCGGGTTCGACCCGGCGCTGCTGGACCGCTACCGGCCCGGCCTCGTGGTGCTCTCGCCGGGTCCGGGCCGGCCGTCGGACTTCGGCTGCGACGCGCTGCTGACCGCGCTCGACGACCGGGGGATCGCCGCGTTCGGCGTGTGCCTGGGGCTGCAGGCAATGGTCGAGCACGCGGGCGGGCAGCTCGGCCTGCTGGCCTCGCCGGCGCACGGCAAGCCGGGGACGGTGCGGGTGCTCGGCGGCCCGGCGGCCTCCGGCCTGCTGGCCGGCCTCCCGGCGGAGTTCACCGCCGGGAGGTATCACTCGCTGCACGCCGTTCCGGCCGGCGTCCGGGGCGGGTTCTCGGTCACCGCGGTTACCCCCGACGGGGTGGTGATGGCGATCGAGGACGACGCGGCCGGGCGGTGGGGAGTGCAGTTCCATCCGGAGTCGATTCTCACCGCGTCCGGCCGGGCCGGACACCAGGTGATCGGGAACGTGCTGCAGCTGGCCAGGGCGCGGTCGCGGGGCCGGATGTCGGCGGCAGTCGGTAGGGTGCCGTGACATGAAGACCGTGCAGCCCGAGGTGTTCCTCGTCGCCCGTCCCGAGATCAACTACGACCAGCTCGCCGCGTACCTGCAGGAGGTCGGCGGGGAGAAGTGGCTGGAGAAGCTGGACCGGGGCGACCTTGACGACGCACAGAACCTGGTCGAGTTCGCCGGCAAGATTTGTTACCGGGCCTGGGAGCCGGGGCTGAACCCGAACATCGTCCGGGTGCGCAACGACCAGGAGACGTACCTGCAGAACATCCTGAAGCAGGCGCACGGGTCGGTGCTCGAGCACGTCAGCTTCAGCTTCGTGCTGCACAACATCTCCCGTGTGGCCTCGCATGAACTGGTCAGGCACCGGCCGGGGGTGGCGATCTCGCAGGAGTCGCTGCGGTTCGTGCGGCTGGCCGACATCCCGTTCTGGTTCCCCGACTGGGCCCAGTCCGACGCCGAGCTGATGAAGCGGGCCACCGCGCTGCTGGAGCAGATGGAGGAGTTCCAGCGCTGGATGGCCGGGCACTTCGGGCTGGACGACGAGGGCGTGCCGTTCCACGAGAAGAAGCACAAGACCTCGTTCATGCGCCGGTTCGCGCCGGACGGGGTGGCCACCGGCCTGCTGTGGACGGCGAACGTCCGGACCCTGCGGCACACGATCGAGGCGCGAACCGACGCCGGTGCCGAGGAGGAGATCCGCCTGGTGTTCGGCAAGATCGCTGAGCTGGCGCGGGCCGAGGCTCCGGCCCTGTTCGGCGACTACACGGTGACCGACGGCGCCTGGATACCGCAGTGGCGCAAGGTATGACAGTGTTTGCCGCATGCCAGCCATTTCTTACCAGGTAGCCGACCGCTCCACCCGGGCGTACCTCGCGGTCCCGCCGGCCGGCGCCGCCCCCGGGCCGTGGCACGGCGTGGTGGTGATCCACGAGGCGTTCGGCCTGAACGACGACATCAGGAATAAGGCGGACCAGTTTGCGGCACACGGATACCTGGCCCTTGCCCCCGATCTCTACGACGGCAAGTCCTGGGTGCGCTGCGTACGCAGCGCCATGCACCAGCTCCGGGCCCGGTCAGGCCCGGCCTTCGACGTACTGGAGACCGCGCGCAGGTACCTGGCCGGCCGCGACGACTGCACCGGGCGGACCGGCGTCATCGGGTTCTGCCTGGGCGGAGGGTTCGCGCTGCTGTGCGCGCCGCGGGACGGCTTCGCCGTAGCCTCGGTGAACTACGGCGAGGTGCCGGAGGACGCGGAGAGCGTGCTGCGCGGGGCGTGCCCGATCGTCGCGAGCTACGGCGCGCGGGACCCGATGGGCACGAAGCACCCGGAGCGGCTCCAGCGCGCCCTGACCGTGCTGGAGATCCCGCACGACGTGGAGGTGTACCCGGGCGTCGGCCATCGCTTCCTGACCAAGCCGTCGGGTGCGGGCGCGATGCTCTCGAGGCTCGCCAGGATGAACTACGTCGAGTCGGACGCGGCCGACGCGTGGCGGCGGATTTACGCGTTCTTCGGCGAGCACCTGGGCGGGTGACCGTCTCGATGCAAGATGCAAAACGAGATTGCACGAAGAGCAATTGCAGACCTTAGGGTCTGCGTGGGATTGCACCGCAGGAAATTCCCCCACGTCGCTGCGGGCGATGGGATTGCATGCCGGGGTGCCGTGAGATGGAGATGGGCCGCGCCGCGTGGGATTGCATAGCGTTCATTTGCGCGGCAGGCCGCTGGCTACCTCGCCGAGTCCGGCGGATCGTAGCGGATCTGGCCGGGCCGGACGCGGTCCGCGAGAAGCGCAACAGTCCGCTTTACCATGAGCTCGGGCCCGCTTACGAAGATTTCCCTGCCGTCGCATTTCGCGTAACGCGCCGCGACATCGGGCAGTGACCCGTTGACGCCATCAAATTCTTCCCGCTGTGAGACAACGGGAATCACCGTCAACGCCGAATAGATCCATTCGAGGACCCGTAGATCGCGCAGGTCGTACAGGTCCTCCTGGGACCGTGCGCCCACGAACAGGACGATCTCCCGGCGGCAGCCCGGCTTGCTGGAGTTGATCACTCCCTCGATGATCGCCTTGATCGGGGCGAGCCCGGTGCCGCCGGCGATGCACAGCAGGGGGGCGAACTGGTCGGCGGACGCGGCCATCTCGCCGCACGCCTGGCCGAGCAGCAGGGTGTCGCCGGACTGGGTGTTGTGCACCAGTGACCCGCTCACCATGCCGCCGCGTACACCCCGGACATGCAGGTCTATCAGCCCGTTCTCCCGCGGCGCGTTGGCGATCGAGAAGTTGCGCCAGACCCGTGGCCAGCGCGGCACCTGCACCGCGACGTACTGGCCTGGCGTGTACTGCAGCGGCTGGTCCGGCTTGATCGTCAGCACCGCGAGGTCGGGCTGGCGCTGGTCGTGCTGCACCACCTCGCCGACCCACCAGGGCGGCTGCAGAGCCGCGTCCCGTTCGGCGGCGGCCAGCATGGCGGAGGAGACACGGCCGAGAGCCGCGTCCCACGCGGCCTGCGTCTTGGCGGTCCAGTTGTGCCCGTTGAAATGGCGAACCGTTTCGGCGAGCACGGTCAGGAAAGGCTCATAATGCCGTTCCTTGACGCCGAACTTCCGGTGACCGCGGCCCAGCCGGCTGAGGTAATCCATCAGCGAATCCGGGTTATCGATCCGCCATATTATCCGGGCCAGAGCATCGAATACCCGTTCCATATGCTCATGCATTGCGTGCGGGAACATAGAGCGAATTTCCGGATAGCACACGAAAAGGCGCGCATAAAAGTGCTCCATTGCCAGATCGGGATTCTCAGTGAGATGCGAGAAGGATTCCTTTACCAGCCGGGCATCAAAATCCCTCGGATCTGCGGGAAGTTCCTCGGGCTCGCTGGAATCGGGGCATGCCTGCAGTCCCGCAACGTCATCTTTTGCGTCAGAGTCCGTAATTCTTGCCGAAAAGCGCCGATCGGGATCTGTTAAGGAAAAAAGTCGTTCCGGGTGCGGCGCGCGGCGCCGCCCGAAGGGCGAGCGAGCCTGCTGACCTGCGAAGTTGACCAAAGGAGGGTCGTCAGGGTAGCCGCCGTCTAGCGCGATCGCCATAGTCTGAGTGTCGCATCCGGACTTGCTATATACAACCTTTTTCGGACTGCTTGCACGAGGGAATACGCAGAGTAGTGGAATGCCGTTCGGGCAACTTTCGTGATCATGCCTAGTAGCGGACCCTGGATTATCGGCCACTACGCCACTTTCGCGTTAAGGCCACGCAAGCCCCGAGCCGGCCGAATTATTCAGGGGCGTCACCGACTGTGTTCGGCTGCATGAGGTCGTTTGGCCCCGCCAGAAGGCTGCGGTGGACCATCATGGGCTCATGACTCGCCCGCTCATCGGCATCACCAGCGAGATGGCCGCCGCCGGCTGGGGCGATCGCGTCCGGGAAGCCGTGTTGCTGCCCGCCAGCTACGCCTGGGCGGTGGAACGGTCCGGGTGCATCCCGGTGCTGCTGCCATCGGCGCCCTATCACGCCGCTGACCTCGTGGCGGGGCTCGATGGAGTGGTGTTCTCCGACGGCGCTGACGTCGGCGCGAGGCGCGGCGGTGCCGGGCGGCAGGACGACGCTGCCCAGCCGGATCCGCCACGGGACGCCGGCGAGTTCGCGCTGATGCGGGCGGCGATCCGGGCCGGGCTTCCGCTGCTCGCGGTCGGCCGTGGCATGCGGGTGCTGAACGCCGTCAGAGGCGGCTCGCTCATCGAGCGCCCCGGCGACGGCGGCCACTCGCCGGGCCCGGTGACGTGGATCGCCCGCGATGTGCGGCTCAGCCCGGACAGCAGGCTCGGCCGGCTGCTCGGGCCGAGCCTGACGGCCCCGTTCGCGAGCGTGCCGGACGGCCGCTCCCAGGCAGTGGACCGGCTCGGCAGCGGCGTGACGGCGGTCGCCTGGGCGGACGGGGAGTCCATCGAGGCGATTGAGCTGGCCGGGCACCCGTTCGCGCTCGGCGTGCAATGGCATCCCGAGCAGGGCGAGGACATGCGGATCTTCGAGGAGCTGCGGGCGGCCGCCGGCAGCCGCTCGGCCGCCGCCTAGCGAGCACCAGACGGGCCGCAACCTGCGCCGCGCAACATGCGCGCGGGGAACGGGCAGCTGCCCGCTGCGCCGCTTGCCCTAGATGGGAGCGGAGTACCCCTGGACCCAGTGGATCTGCAGCCAGGTGATCGCGGCCGACCAGGCCCCGGTCACCTCGAGCACCCCGACCAGCACGAGCATGCCGCCGCCGATGCCGGTGATCAGGCGCGCGTGGCGGCGGGCGAATCCGAACGCGCGGATGCCGCGCTGGAACGCCAGCGCCACGATCAGGAACGGGATGCCGAGGCCGAGGCAGTAGACAAACGCGAGGAACGCGCCGCGGACCGCGGTGCCCGAGGTTTCCGCGAGCGTGAGCACCGCGGTCAGCGTCGGGCCGATGCAGGGGGACCAGCCGAGCCCGAACAGGACGCCGAGCAGCGGGGCGCCCGCCAGGCCGGCCCGCGGCCGCAGCGACGGCCGTATGATCCGGCCGGCCAGCGTGAACCGGTCGAGCAGCCCGGCGAACAGCAGGCCGAGCACGATCGTCAGCGCACCGAGTATCTGCGTCAGGACCTGCTGGTGCGCCCTGAGCGCGGTGCCGAGCCCGCCGAACGCCAGCCCGTACGACGTGTAGAGCACCGAGAATCCGAGCACGAACAGCGCGGTGCCGGCCACCACCCGGCTGCGGGGCGGCAGCGCCGACCCGGCCACCGGCGGCTCGCCGGCGCTGACCGGCGCGGCCGGGGCCAGGCGGGCCCCTCCCGGCTGGACACCGACGGCCTGGGCGCCGGCCAGCCGCTCCGCGGCAGGCTGGGCATCGGCCTGGGAAGTGCCGGACTCGGCGGCACCGGCCCCGGACATTCCGGTCACGTAGGAGAGATAACCGGGGACCAGCGGCAGGCAGCACGGGGACAGGAACGTGACCGCTCCGGCGGCCGCCGCGACCGGCACGGCCAGGATGAGCGGCCCGGAACTGACCAGGCTGCCGATGCTCACGATCCTCCCATCGCGCGCCCGGCGCGCCAGCGATGCGCGCCCGATGCGCCCCAACCTACCCCGCGCCCCTGGTTGCGCCAGTGCGCCACCCGGCAGCCGAGGCTTGGGCCGCCCGTGCATTGACGCGCGCGGGCGGGCCGCACCACGATGACCGCTATGCGTTCCACACCGCCGTTCCGCGCCGACCATGTCGGCAGCCTGCTCCGCCCGCCGCAGGTGCACGCGGCGCGCGACGATTTCTCGGCCGGCCGCATCGACTCGGCGCAGCGCAGCGCCGTCGAGGACGACGCGATCCGTTCGGCCGTCGCGATGCAGGAGGGGCTCGGCCTGCAGTCGGCCACCGACGGCGAGTTCCGCCGGGCGACCTGGCACATGGACTTCATCTACCAGATCGGCGGCATTGCCAAGGCGCCAGGCCATCTGGCGGTGCAGTTCCGCAACCGCTCGGGCACGATCGAGTGGACCCCGGCAGCGCTGCACGTGGCCAGCATGCTGCACCTGGATCACACGATCTTCGAGCCCGACTTCCGCTACCTGCAGTCGGTGGTCAGCACAGCGACCCCCAAGCTGACGATCCCGTCCCCGAACATGGTTCACTACCGCGGCGGCCCGGCGGCCATCGATCCCGCCGTGTACCCGGACGTCGAGGAGTTCTGGTCCGACCTGGCCGCGGCCTATGCCGAGGAGGTGCGGCGGCTGGCCGGCCTGGGCTGCACCTACCTGCAGCTGGACGACACCAGCCTCGCCTACCTGAACGACCCGGCGCAGCGCGCCGAGATCGCCGGGCGGGGCGAGGACGCCGAGCACCTGCACCTGCGCTACATCCGGCAGGTCAACGCCGCGATCGCCGGCCGGCCCGACGGCATGACCGTGACCACACACCTGTGCCGGGGGAACTTCCGGTCATCGTGGGTAGCCGAGGGGGGCTACGACTTCGTGGCCGAGGCCCTGTTCGGCGAGCTGGCCGTGGACGGGTTCTTCCTCGAGTACGACGACGAGCGGTCCGGTACCTTCGAGCCGCTGCGATTCGTCCCCCCGGGCAAGATGGTGGTCCTCGGCCTGGTCACCACCAAACGCGGCGAGCTGGAGAGCAAGGACGCGGTCAAGCGGCGGATCGACGAGGCGGCCAAGTACGTGCCACTGGACCAGCTGTGCCTGTCGCCGCAATGCGGCTTCTCCTCCACGGTCGAAGGCAACGCGCTGACGCCCGAGGAGCAGACAGCGAAGCTCCGGCTGATCGTGGAGACGGCCAGCGAGGTATGGGGCTGACCGCGCGCTGATATTCGTGCCGCCGACCACCGGCGCGGCCTGCGCGGCACTGCCGGGGATCGCGGGCTACCGGACAGAGGCGCCGCCCTGCCGGTCGGCCGGGAGCTCACTCAGCGCGTCGGAGACGGCGCGGTGAAAGGTCGGGTAGGCGTAGATCATCTCCCGCAGGCGCCGCACCGGCACCGCGGCGTGCACGGCGAGCGCCAGCATGCTGAGCACCTCGCCGCCCCACGGCCCGGCTGACGTGGCCCCGACCAGGACGCCGCGCCCGTGGTCCTCGACCAGCTTGATGAAGCCGTCGTTGCCCGCCTTGTGGATCCAGCCGCGGGCGGAAGCGGGCACGAGTGCCGTGGCCACCCGGACGTCAAGTCCCTGTTCCCTGGCCTTCGCCTCGGTCAGGCCGACACCGCCGACCTCGGGATCGGTGAACGTGACGCGCGGAACCGCGTGATACTCGGCCGGGGTGTGCTCCCGGCCGAGTATGTCGGCCACCGCGATGGCAGCGTGGTACATGGACATGTGCGTGAATTTGCCCTTGCCGACCACGTCGCCGATCGCCCATATCCCGGGCGCCGCGCGCATGTGCCCGTCGACCGGCACCGCGTGCTGTGACTCGTCGATGCCGACGCTGCCGGCGCCGACCGCGGCCAGGTCGGCGCGCCGGCCGATGGCGACGAGCAGCGCGGTCCCACGGACCTGGGCGCCGTCGGTCAGCGTCAGCGTGAACCCGGCGGCCGGGCCCGGGCCGGGCTCGTGGCTCACGCGCCCGGCCTTCGCGCCGGTCCGCACGGCGATGCCCTCCCGGCGGAACACCTGGGCGATCAGCTCGCCGGCCTCCGGTTCCTCGAGCGAGAGCAGCCGGTCGGCGCCCTCAACCACCGTGACCCGGGCGCCGAAGCGGGAGTAGACCTGCGCCAGCTCCGCCGCGATCGCGCCGCCGCCGAGCACGATCAGTGACTCCGGCACCTCCTCGGCCTCGATGGCCTCGTGGTTGGTCCAGTACGGCGTCCCGGCCAGGCCGGGGATCGGGGGTATCGCCGGCGCGGTGCCGGTGTCGATCACGATCCCGCGCCGGGCGCGCAGCACGTCGCCGCCGACCGCCACCCGGCCCGGGGCGATGATCTTGCCATGCCCGCGGAACAGCAGGCCGCCTTTGCCGGTGAACCGGTCGGCCGCCACCGTGTCGTCCCAGCTGTCGGTGGCCTCGTCCCGGATCCGGCCCGCGACCGGCGCCCAGTCCGGCCGCACGGTGGACGCGCCCGCCATGCCGGGGATGCGGCGGCCCTCGGTCACCAGGTTGGCCGCGCGGATCATCATCTTGGACGGCACGCAGCCCCAGTACGGGCACTCGCCACCGACCAGCCTGCCCTCCACGCCGGCCACCGCCAGCCCCGCCTCGGCGAGTTCCCCGGCGGCGTACTCGCCGCCCGGGCCCAGGCCGATGACGACGACGTCCACGTCATGCTCGCTCATCCGACCTCCGAGGCTGCCTGGCGGGGTGCTCGCTGCCCATCCAAGCGGATTGGCGGCACCGACGGGGCGCTACCTACCTCGGGCCGGCCTGGTTACTCCTGGTCGGCCAGGGCCTCGTCGGACCGCTTGACCAGGACGACGGGGCAGTGGGCGCTCGTGGCTGCCCCCTGGCTCACCGAGCCGAGCAGCAGCCCGGCGAACGCCGAGCGGCCGCGGATGCCGAGTACCAGGAGGTGCGCGCCCTTCGACGCCTCGACCATTGTCTCGGTCGGGTCGCCCTCGGCCACCAGGGTCTCCAGCGGCACGGCCGGCTTGGGCGCGATCGCGCTCACGGTCTCGATCAGGAAGGCCTTGTAGGTCTTCTCCAGCTCTTCCCGGTCGAACGCGCCGGGGAACGAAAGGAACGGCACCTGCCAGGACAGCACGGCTGTGACCATGCTGTCGGGATGCGCCCCGGCCTCGGCCAGCGCCCACCGCAACGCCGCGTTGCTGTGCTCCGACCCGTCCACGCCAACCACGATGCGATACGTCACCGGATTCGCGGCATGTGCCGCTTCACCTCCTCGGCGATAGCTGGTTCGCCGGGCTGCTGCCCGGACGGGATCAGGCGGGCTGAACCCGGAGCTTCCCGGGCTCGGCCGCGTAGGCGTTTTCTTCCAATTCCTCCAGGCTCTTGCCCCGCGTCTCGGGCAGCGAGAAGAAGGTCAGGGCCAGGCCGGCGATCGCGACGACCCCGGCGATCGTCATCGCGCCCCTGAGGCCGATGTGCGAGGCGAGGATGGTGGGGAACAGGAACGCGCCGATGAACGCGCCTAGCTTCCCGGCCCCGGCGGAGATGCCATGGCCGGTAGTTCGCACCTCGGTCGGGAACAGCTCGGCCGGGTAGATAAACGTCGTCATGTTCGGCCCGAACTCGGTGAAAAAGTAACTGATGCCGTACAGGAGCAGGAACGGCACGAGGGTCGTCGAGATCCCTGGGACGAGGCCGATGAGCAGGAACATCAGCGCCATCACGGCGAATCCGCCGAGCTGAATGCTCCTGCGCCCGACCCGGTCAATCAGCAGGATCGCCACGATGTACCCGGGCACCGCGAACGCCAAAACGATGCCCAACTGGAGCAGGATCGTGGTCAGCTCGCTGGCGTGCTTGTCGGCCAGCTTGAGGATCTCCGGCTGGGAGATCGTGTTGCCGTAGTAGCAGAAGTCGAGCAGCATCCAGCAGCCCGCGGTGCCGATCAGCCAGATCAGCATGCGCCGGTTCCTGAGCAGCTGGAGGAATCCCTCGGACACGCTCTGCGGGACCTTCGCAGTGGACTCCCCGCGAGCCACCGTCCCTGTCCCGGTCCCGGTGGCGTCCGCGATGGCCGCCTGGGCCTCTTCGTGGGCGCCGCCCGCCGCGGCGAACCGCGGCGTCTCGTGGATCTGGCGGCGCAGGTAGTACACCGCCAGGCCGGGGATCGCGCCGAGGCCGAGCAAGAGCCGCCACGTGAGGTTGCCGCTTACGCCCGAGGCCAGCAGGATCGAGGCGACCAGCGGGCCGACAACCAGGCCCGCGCCCTGCATGGAAAACACGAGCCCGACCATTTTGCCGCGGGACTGCTTGCCGGAGTACTCGCTCATGATCGTCGCCGAGACCGGGTAGTCGCCGCCGATGCCGATCCCCAGGACGATCCGGCTCACCAGCAGGAAGGTGTAGTTCGGCGCGAACGCCGACGCGATCGCCCCGATGGCGAGGATGAGCACCTCGTAGCCGTAGATCCGCTTGCGGCCGAGCATGTCGGCGATCCGGCCGAAGACGATCGCGCCGACCGCCGAGGCCAGCAGGGTGGCGGAGTTGAGCCACGACACCTGGCCGGTCGACAGGTTCCACTGCGTCTTGAGCAGCGACACCACGATGCCGATGACGAACAGATCGTAGGCGTCCGTGAAGAAGCCCATGCCCGCGACGAACATGGTCTTGATCTGGAACCGGGTGATCTTGGAGTCGTCGAGCTGCTGGAAGACGTTCGGGCTCGCTGCCGCCGAGGAGTCAGCACTCATACCGTTTATGAGCGCAGCGCCACCTTTCGGTCGCTATACGTCCATACGGCGGTTCGGGGTACTCGGAGTGAACAATGGGTTGCGGACGTCCCGCGGGCAGCGGGCCTCAGTACGAGCCGGGAACGCCATATGAACGCCTGGCTGGGTCCCGCGAACTCAGTCCTGGTCGGTAACCTTGACCAAAACCACGGGGCAGTGGGCAGTGGCCGCGGCGCCCTGGCTGACCCCGCCGAGCAGCAGCCCGCGGAAGTGTGTCCGGCCCCGGATGCCGAGCACCAGCAGGTCGGCGCCCTTCGACGCCTCGACCAGCGATTCGGTCGGGTCGCCCTCGGCCACCAGGGTCTCCAGCGGCACGGCCGGCTTGGGCGTGATCCCGCTGACGGTCTCGATCAGGTAGTTCTTGTACACCTCCTCCAGCTCATCCCGGTCGAACGCACCAGGGAAGGACAGGAACGGCACCTGCCAGGCGAGCACGGCGGTCACTGTGCCCGAGTGGCACTCGGCCTCCTTCAGCGCCCAGCGCACCGCGGCGTTGCTGTGCTCCGACCCGTCGATGCCAACCACGATCCGGTACGTCATGACGCAGTCTCCAGCTTGAGTTCACGCGGAGCGTAAGCATCCGCCGTCAGCTCTTCGAGAGTCTTCCCCTTCGGCTCGGGGAGGAGCGCGATGGTCAGCAGCATGCCGGCCGCTGCCACCACGCCGGCCACGATCTCGGCACCGCGGACGCCCAGCGATGACGCGAGCATGTCGGGGAACAGGAACGCCCCGGCGAACGCGCCGATCTTCCCGGCGCCGGCCGAGATGCCGTGACCGGTGGTTCTGACCTCCACGGGGAAGATCTCGGCCGGGTAGATGAACGTGGTGGTATTGGGGCCGAACTCGGTGAAGAAGTAACTGATCCCGTACAGCAGGACGAACTGGAAGGCCACGGTCGTGACGCTGGGGATGATGCCGATGAGCAGGAACATCAGCGCCATCATTCCGAACCCCAGTATCTGGATGCTGCGCCGCCCGGCCTTGTCCAGCAGCAGGATCGCGACGACGTAACCGGGCACCGCAAACACCACGAAGATCCCCAGCTGGACCAGCGTGTTGTGCAGCAGCGAGGCGTGCGGGTTGAGCAGCTTCAGGATCTCGGGCGTGGAGATCGTGTTGCCGTAGTAGCAGAAGTCCAGCAGCGCCCAGCAGCCTGCCGTGCCGATCAGCCACAGCAGCATCCGGCGGCTCCTGGCCAGGATCATGAAGCCGCCGAGTGCACTCTGCGGATTCCTCGCCTTCGATTCCGGGGCCGCCCGCGGAGGGGGCGCGGAGCCGGTCGCCGCACCGATCGCGGCGGCGGCCTCCTCGTGGGCGCCGCCCGCCGCTGCGAACCGTGGCGTCTCGTGAATCTGGCGCCGCAGGTAGAAGACCGCGAGCCCCGGTATCGCGCCGAGCCCGAGCAGGATCCGCCAGGTGAGGTTGTTGGAGACTCCCGATCCGAGCAGGATCGAGGCCACCAGCGGGCCGACGATCAGCCCGGCGCCCTGCATCGCGAACACCAGGCCGACCATCCGGCCCCGGGTCTGCTTGCCGGAGTACTCGCTCATGATCGTCGCCGACACCGGGTAGTCGCCGCCGATGCCGATCCCGAGGATGACCCGGCTGACGAGCAGGAACGTGTAGTTCGGCGAGAACGCCGACGCGAGGGCCCCGAACGCCAGGATCAGCACCTCGTACCCGTAGATCTTCTTGCGCCCGAGGATGTCGGCGACCCGGCCGAAGACGATCGCGCCGACCGCGGAGGCCAGCAGCGTCGCCGAGTTCAGCCAGGAGACCTGGCCGGTGGAAAGGTTCCATTGTGTCTTCAGCAGCGCGACGACGATGCCGATCACGAAGAGGTCGTAGGCATCGGTGAAGAACCCCATGCCCGACACGAACATGATCTTCAGCTGGAACCGGTTGATCTTGGCGTCATCGAGCGAATCGAAACTGCCCGGTGCGGCCGATCCTGTTTGTACCCCCATCAGGCCACACTACGGATAGCTTCATTTCGAACACTTAGAGTGATGAAGACTATTAGGGATACAGCTGGTTAACCTTCGGTTAATTGGCCTGGTCGGTGGGCTGCTGACGGGCGGCCGGCCCGCCACGGGCCAGCTTGCGCACCGAGACTCCCTCGAGCCGGAGGGACCGGATGAGCCCGGAGATCACGGCGTCGCCGTCGATCCCCCCGCAGCTGAACAGGTCGATCGCGATCAGGTCCTCTTCCGGCCAGGTGTGAATGGACAGGTGCGACTCAGCGAGGATCAGCACCAGCGTGATCGCGCCGTTCGGGAAAATCACGTGGCTGGTGTCGAGCACGTGGCCGTTGCCCGCCGCCACCGCGGCGGCCGTGAGCGAGGTCAGCCGCGTGATGTCGGCAACCGGCGAGGAGCGGGTGAGCCTCGCGTCAACGGCGTAGAGGAGCTTCGGCGGCTGTGCCTCCGGCCTGCGCAGTGCCGGGTAGCTGCTCGCCGCGTCGATGCCGGGCATGATGTGGGAGGATACCGTACCCCTCATGGACATGGACTCGGTCACCGGCGACGTCGCGTCGGCCGTGGGACTGGCCGAGGGACCGTCCGGCGTGAGCGACGTCCTGCGCGCCATCGCCCGCAGCGAGCCCGTGGCCGTCCGCGAGGTGAGCCGGATGGCCGAGCTGCCCGTGCCGATCGTCGCCGCGGTCTGCAATGAGCTGCGGCGGCGCGGCGTCGTCGACCGGGCCAGGCCGGTCCGGCTGACCACCGCCGGCCGGGAGCTGCTCGCCGCCCAGCACGTGGACCTGTGCGTGAGCTGCCCGGAGTGCGGCGGCAGCGGGCTCGTCATTCCCGGTGCCCTGGCCGGGCTGGCCGCCCGGCTGGACCGGGCGGCGGCGGGGGCTCCCGCGGCAAAGCCGGAGCTGGACCAGACGCACTGCACCGTCAGCACGAAGATCCGGCGGGTGCTGGCGATGCACGAGGCAGGTGCGCTGCTCGGCCGCAGGATCCTGCTGCTCGGCGACGACGACCTGATCTCGGTGGCGATCGCGGCGTTCGCCGTGGCCGTTGGCGTCACGGCCGGAATCGAGCGGCTGACCGTGATCGATTCCGATCCCGACGTGCTGGCCTGGGCCGCTGTCCAGATCTCGGGCACGGGGATCGACGCGGAACTGGTCGAGCACGACCTGCGCCGCCCGCTGCCCAGCGCCCTGGTCGGCGGATTCGACGTCGTCTGCACCGACCCGCCGTATACCGTCGCCGGGGCCGAGCTGTTCCTGTCCCGCGCGGTCAGCGGGCTGGCACCCGAGCCCGGCAAGCGCGTGTTCTTCTCGTTCGGCGCCCGCAGGCCGGATGAGACGCTGCGCGTCCAGCAGCTGATCGGCTCCATGGGGCTCGCCGTGCGTGCGCTGTGGCCCAACTTCAACGAGTATCTGGGCGCAGGCATCCTGGCCGGCACCAGCCACCTGTACTATCTCCGCAGCACGGCGGCTGCCGCGCCGCTGGTCGAGGGCGATGCCAGCGGGCCGCTGTACACGGCCGAGGCCCGGGCAACCGCAGCCCGGCCGTACCGGTGCGCCGGGTGCCGGACCGTGCACGAGGTCGGCCCGGGCGGCCGGTGGCCGCGCATCGCGGCGCTGCAGCAGGCCGGATGCCCGCAGTGCGGCGGCACGGTGTTCCGGCCAATGCCGCTGCAGGAGCGCAGGGGAACGGAAACGGAAACGGGAGTGGGTTGACATCCTCCCCGGCCTGAAGGCGGGGGATTCCAGCTACTACGCCGATTGGAGCAGCAGGTGAGGTTCGCGGTTCACCGGCCCGGCAGCCCGGTCGCCTCCCCGCGCAGTCACGGCGTGCCCCGCCGCGATGTTCTTGGCCGCGTTCACATCAGCGTTGCAGGTGTATCCGCAGGCGACGCAGGCGAAGAGGGCTTGGCTCTTGCGGCTCTCCGCTGCGATGTGCCCGCACGCGCTGCAACGCTGCGAGGTGAATGCGGGACTGACCCTCTGCATCCGGCCGGGTGCCTTGTCTTCCAGGCGGCGTACCAGCAGTCCCCAGCCCGAGCGCAGGATTTCCCGGTTCAGGCCAGACTTCTGACGAACATTCCGGCCAGGAGCATCCCGGGTTCCCCGAGCCGAGCGGGTCATCGCTGTGACGCGCAGGTCCTCGACATAGATCACGTCGAATCGCCGCGCCAGGTCGGTGGACACCTTCTGGGCCCAGTCCTTGCGGGCGTCGGTCTCGCGGGCGCGCAGCCGGGCGATGGCTGCCTTCACATGGCGGCGCCGGTTCGACCCACGCCGGGCCCGGGCCAGCTTGCGCTGCAGCCTCCGCAGGCGGCGCTGCCGCCGCGGGCTGAGCCGCGGGACGCACAGCATTTGGCCCGTGGACAGTACCGCGCTCACGGCCACGCCCCGGTCGATGCCCACCACCTCCCCGGTGCCCGGAGCCGGGATCTGCTCGGGGATTGCGGCGAAGGCAATGTGCCAGCGGCCGACCCGGTCGGCGGTGACCCGATACGACTTCGCGGCGGGAACGGCACGCGACCAGCGGAACCGCACCCATCCCGCTTTCGGTACCCAGACCTGCCCGGTGCTGCGGCTGACCCGGCGGACATGCTGCGGCTTGACCGCGACGATGCGGAAACCCTCATCGCGCTCGGCCTTGCGCCAACCCGGCCGGCGATGGGTGCCGGCGAAGAAGTTTTTCATTGCCTGGTCGAAGTCTCGCAGTGCCTGCTGCTGGACCATTTGGCTGCCGGCTCGCAGCCAGGCATGTTCTGCGCGGGCCTGGGTGAGCTGGGATGCCTGCGCGCAGTACCCCGGTGCGTCGCCGCGTCCTGGACGCCACCACGAGTGCTGTTCCACCGCCAGGTTCCACATGTACCGGGCATGGGCGCAATGCTCGGCCAGTACTTTTCGCTGCTCAGGCGTGGGTGTCAGGCGATACCGCGACATTCGAACACTGTATCGATAACTGCTGACATTTCCGGGGAGGTGAAGCGGCGCTTCCACCCCGGCGACAAGACCGAGGCCTTCACGCGGCGACTTCGATGAGCGGCGAGGCAGGCCCTGACCTGCCCGGGTACCTGATCCGGGAGGCCAGGGCTGACGATCTCGACGCGATCGCCGGGTTCGAGGTGGAGATCGCGCAGGTGTCGTTCGGTGACGAGGCGGTCACCGACGCCGGGCTGCACCGCAGGCGGGTTGGTGGCGCGCTGGGCAAGCCGGGGGAGATTACGCTCGTCGCGGCCGCCGAGGCCGCGCCGGACGAGCCCGTCGGCTGGGCCTGGCTGTCCGGCCGGACCAACTCGCTGACCGGCGCGCGGTACGGGAACTTCCGGTCGCTGGCCGTTGCCGATGTCCCCGGCCGCAGCCAGATCGGCGAGCTGCTGCTGGCCGCGGTGCTGCGGGCCGCCGACGAGGCCGGGCTGCGCCAGCTGACCGGGAAGGTGCACGCCAGGAACCTGGGCATGCGCGCGCTGTACCGGAAGTTCGGGTTCGAGGCGACGCACGTCACGATGGAGAAGCGGGTCGGCTCACACGGGGAAGGCGGCCGGGCATGATGGTCAAATGCGTCATCTGGGACCTCGACAACACGATGCTGTCCGGGGTGTACCTGGAGTCCGGCTCCCAGCCGCCCCCGCCCGACCCGGCCATGGTCGCGGTCGCGGCCGAGCTGCGGGACCGGGGCATCATTCACGCCATCGCCAGCAGGAACCCGCCGGAAGCGGCCCAGTATGCCGAGAAGGCCACCGGCCTGGAGTTCGCGGCCGTTGAGTGCGGCTGGGACCGCAAGTCGGACGCCGTGCGGCGGATCGTCGCCGACCTGGCCATGGCACCGGACGCGGTGGCGTTCGTCGACGACGACCTCTACGAGCGGGCCGAGGTCTCGTTCCGGGTGCCCGAGGCCCTGGTGCTGTCGCCCGAGGACATGGCCGACGCCGTCGGCTGGCCGGAATTCAGCCCCACGGTGGTGACCGCCGAGGCGCGCCGCCGCGGCGAGATGTACGCCGAGCGGCGGCTCAGGCAGGAGGAGGCCCGGGCTTTCGGCGGGTCCAGGGACGAGTTCTTGCGGTACTGCGGCACCCAGGTGTCGATCGCCCCTGCCACGGCCGCTGATGTGCCGCGGCTGCATGAGCTGTCGGTGCGCACGCACCAGTTCAACTCGGCCGGCCGGGGCGTGACCGAGCCGGAGCTGGCCATGCTGACCAGCTCGCCCGGGCACCGGGTCGCTGCGGTGCGGCTGCACGACAGGTTCGGGGACGACGGGCTGGTCGGCGGCTGTGTCGTCGAGGCCGTCGAGGACGGCTGGACGGTCTCGCTGCTGATGATCTCGTGCCGGGCCATGGGCCGCGGCGTGATCGAGGCGCTGCTCGCGTGGCTCGCCCGGTCGGCCGCCGAAGCCGGCGCGGCGACACTGGCCGTCCCGTGCCTGGTCAGCCCCAGAAACGTGCCGCTGCGGCTGGCGCTGGCCAGTTCCGGCTTCCGGGCCACCGAGGGTGGCACGCCGGACCAGCCGGTCGCGGTGTTCTCCCGGGCGCTGGACGGGCCGCCGCCCGACCTGCCCGAGTGGGCGTCGGCGGCCTGACGGCCGGGCGGGTGACCGGGCGGTGAGACGCAGCGGCGCGGCTGAGGTCATTGCCGAGCTCCGCGAGATCCTGGCCGAGGCGACCGGGCGGGCGGAACTGGCCGGCCTGGGTGAGCAGGTGCCGCTGTTCGGCGCCGGCGTGGGGCTGGACTCGCTGACCGGGACGCTGCTGCTGCGCGAGGTGCACCGGCGGTTCGGCGTGGACGTCGCCGGCGAGGACCTCAACCTCGACGCCCTGGCCACGCTCGGCGCGCTCGCCGCCTTCATCGCCGAACGCACCGGGTAATCCCGGTGCGGTCAGGCGGCCAACAGCGCCGCCGACGGTACATTCGTGACATGAGCATGGTTTTCGCAGTCGACGCGTGCCGGACCCCGGTGGGCAAGATCAAGGGAGCGCTGGCCGGGGTTCGCCCCGA
>Ga0208725_1000011_pt1 | contig 40119 bp, 32 predicted proteins | sample MicForSoSWNH13_O_FD_188004 | JGI IMG/M metagenome (GOLD analysis project Ga0208725, IMG submission 188004) | Forest soil microbial communities from Harvard Forest Long Term Ecological Research site in Petersham, Massachusetts, USA - MetaG HF011... | ecosystem: Environmental > Terrestrial > Soil... | reverse complement strand
GCCTGCGCTGAGCGTTAGCCTGCGCTGAGCGTTAGCTCAGCAGCGACTTCAGCAGCGCGCGGGTGCGTTCCGCGTCGTCACCGCGCGAGAACTGGGCCGCGACGAAGTCGGTTACCCCGGCTTCCGCCAGCTCGCCGATCTGCCCGGCCACGGCGTTCTCGTCGCCGGTCAGCGCGATGTCACCGGGCTCCTGAGCGCCCTCCTTGTCGAGCATCGCGCGGTAGGAAGGCAGCAGCCCGTAGATCGAGAAGACCCGGTTCGCCCTGGCCCGCGCGCCGTCGGGGTCGTCGGTGACGCAGACCGGGAGCAGGCAGACCACGCGTGGGCTCGGTCGGCCGGCGGCCTCCGCCGCCTGCTTGATCGTGGGAACGATGTAGTCACGGACCGTGGCTGGCCCGGTCATCCACAGCACGGTTCCGTCGGTGCGCTGCCCGGCCAGGCGCAGCATCTGCGGTCCCAGCGCTGCCAGCAGCACCGGCACCCGGGCGGGGCGCGGCGTGGTCAGCCCGATTCCGGCCCGCATGGTCTCGCCGTCGAACGCCACCTGCTCCCCGTCGAGCAGCGGCAGCAGGATCGAAAGGTACTCCCGCATGTGGCGGGCTGGCCGGTCAAAGCTGTAGCCGTACATGTCCTCGATGACGATCTTGTGAGACAGGCCGATGCCCAGCGTCAGCCGGCCATCCAGGGCCGTGGCCGTGGTCAGAGCCTGCTGTGCCAGCACCGCCGGGTGCCGCGGGTAGGTCGGCACCACCGCCGTGCCCAGTTCGATCCCCGGCACCTGGCTCCCGGCGACCGCCAGCGCCGTCAGCGCGTCCAGGCCGAATATGTTCGAGACCCAGGCCGAAGCGAACCCGTCGTCCGCCGCGTGCTGGAGCTGATCGCGAAGCCGGACGAGTGCCTGCGGGCCGGACGGCTCGTCCTGGGATATGCCGATGCGCATGCGTGATCTCCGTTCGCTCCCGGGCTTCGATCTTGCCGCCCGCAGGCCGCGGCCCGCAAGGTGTGCGGGGCCTCCGGAGCCGGGCCGGGCAGCGGCCCGCCTCGTGGAGGTCATGCGGAGTTTTGCGCGCTGTCGGCCCCTGGGTCTTTGCCTTCGGGCAAGACTGGGGACAATAGGTACATGGGCTCTGGTCAGGCGACATCGGATCGCGGAACGGCAAGGAAAAATGCGGACGATACGCCTCGCACGGCCCATAGCCCTCCGGATGCGGAAGGCCGGGCCTCCGGGCTCACGCTCGGTTCCGGCCAGGGCTCTGAGGTTCCCGCGGACGGTGCACCGGTGTCAGCGGAGCGTTCCGGCCAGGCCGACGGTCCGGATCACCTGCCGCCGGACCGGTACCTGGACCGCGAGGAGAGCTGGCTGCGGTTCAACCAGCGGGTGCTCGAGCTGGCCGAGGACGAGCCGCTCGCCCTGCTCGAGCGGGTGCGGTTCCTGTCCATCTTCGCGAGCAACCTGGACGAGTTCTTCATGGTCCGGGTGGCCGGGCGGATGCGGCGGATGGTGGCCGGGCTCCCGGTGGAGCGGGCCAGCGGGCACTCGCCCGCGCAGATCCTGGAGAACACCCTGGAAACTGCGGGCGAGCTGACCCGCAGGCATGCCGAATGCTTCAGCGACTCGGTGCTGCCCGCCCTGGAGCGGGAGGGCATCGAGATCCTGCGGTGGAAGGAGCTCGAGCAGGCCGAGCAGGAGGCGCTGCAGAAGCTGTTCCGCGAGCGGATCTACCCGGTGCTCACGCCGCTGGTCGTCGACCCGGCGCACCCGTTCCCGTACATATCCGGCCTCTCCCTCAGCCTGGCCGTGATGATCGCCGACCCGGCGAACGGCACCACGATGTTCGCCCGGGTGAAGGTGCCCCCGCTGCTGCCCAGGTTCCTGACCGTGGCGCCGTACCGGTTCGTGCCGCTCGAGGACGTGATCGCCGCGCACCTGCCCGAGCTGTTCGCAGGCCTCGACGTGCTCGAGCACCATGTGTTCCGGGTGACCAGGATCCGCGACCTCGAGATCGACGAGGACGTGACCGAGGACCTGCTGAAGTCGATGGAGCGCGAGCTGACCCGGCGCCGGTTCGAGCAGGCGGTCCGGCTCGAGGTCGAGGAGTCGATGTCCAGCGACGTGCTGGACCGGCTGGTGACCGAGCTGGGCGTGGACACCCGGGCGGTGTACCGGGTGCCCGGGCCGCTCGACCTGTCCGGCCTTAGCGCGATCGCCGACCTGGACCTGCCGCAGCTCAAGTACCCGCCGTTCGTCCCGTCGGAGACCATGCTGCCGACGGACACAAGCATCTTCGCCGCGATCTCCGAGCGCGACGTCCTGGTGCACCACCCATACGACTCGTTCGCGGCAAGCACGCAGCGCCTGGTGGTCTCGGCCGCGGCCGACCCGCGGGTACTGGCAATCAAGCACACGCTGTACCGGACCAGCGGCGACTCCGAGATCGTGGACGCGCTCATCGACGCGGCGGAGGCGGGCAAGCAGGTCGTGGTCGTCGTCGAGATCAAGGCCAGGTTCGACGAGCGCGCCAACATCGCCTGGGCGCACAAGCTTGAGGAAGCCGGCTGCCATGTGGTCTACGGCCTGGTCGGGCTCAAGACGCACTGCAAGATGATCCTGGTGGTACGGGAGGAGGCGGACGGCTCGCTGCGCCGCTTCTGCCACATCGGCACGGGCAACTACCATCCCAAGACCGCGCGGATGTACGAGGACTTCGGCCTGCTGACCGCCGACCAGACGGTGGGCGAGGACATCACCGACCTGTTCAACCACCTCACCGGTTACAGCCGGCCGTCCGGCTACCGCCGGCTCCTCGTCGCGCCCGACGGCATCCGTTCCGGCCTGGTCGAGAAGATCAATGCGCAGGCCGAGCGGGCTCGCGCGGGACAGCCGGCCCGGATCCAGATGAAGTGCAACGCGATCATCGACGAGGTGATCATCGACGCGCTGTACCGCGCCTCGCAGAGCGGGGTGCCCGTGGACCTATGGGTCCGGGGGATCTGCGGGCTCCGGCCGGGCAGGCCCGGCGTGTCGGACAACATCAAGGTGCGCAGCATCCTCGGCCGGTTCCTCGAGCACTCCCGGATCTACGCGTTTGGCGCCGGCGACGCGGACGAGGACGGCGCCGTGTACATCGGCAGCGCCGACCTCATGCACCGGAACCTGGACCGCCGGGTGGAACTGCTGGTACGCGTTGGCGACCCCGGCCACCAGGCGGAACTTCGCGGCCTGATCGACATGGCCATGCACGAGACGACGTCCTCGTGGTGGCTGGACTCCGACGGCACCTGGACCAGGCACCACCTGGACGCCTCCGGCGCCCCGCTCAACGACATCCAGGAATACCTGATCCGGACCCGGCAGGGTCGCACCGCGGATGGCTGACGCGCCGGGAACCGGCGAGATCCGTGCCGCTGGCATGGTGCTATGGCGGCCATCGGGCAGCGGCAGGGAAGTGGCGCTCGTCCACCGGCCCCGCTACGACGACTGGAGCTTCCCGAAGGGGAAGCTCCAGCCCGGCGAGCACCGGCTGCTCGCGGCCGTCCGTGAGGTTGCCGAGGAGACGGGACGCCGGGCGGTCCTGGGCCGGCCCCTGCCGACAGCCCGGTATGACCGGGACGGGCGGCCCAAGCGGGTCTACTACTGGGCCGGGCGGCCGGTACCCGGCGGCGAGGAGCCCTTCCGCCCAAACGACGAGGTCGACGCCGTGGACTGGCTGCCGGTGCCCGCGGCGCGCGGCAGGCTCAGCTACCCTCACGACGCCGTGATCCTGGAGGATTTCGCGGCTGGGCCCGCGGACACCGTGCCGCTGATGCTGCTGCGGCACGCGTCGGCCGGCGCCAAGGAGTCCTGGCCGGGCGAGGACCTGGACCGGCCGCTGGACGCCGCGGGAGCGGCCGCGTCCGACGAGCTTGCGCTGCTGCTGGCCTGCTACGGCTCCGGCCGGGTGATCACCTCGGCCGCCGAGCGCTGCGTGGCGACGGTCCGGCCGTATGCGGCCATGACCGGCGCGAAGCTGGAGATCGAGCCTGCGCTTACCGTCGGGCCGCCCGATGGCGGGCTGGGACCCGATGACGGGGTAGAGGCGGCAGCGGGGCTGGTGGCGCGCGTCATTGCCGGCGGCCAGCCCGCCGTCATCTGCGCCCACCGGGAGAACCTGCCGCCGTTGCTGGCAGCCGCGTGCGCGGTTCTGGGCGCGAAGCCGCCCCCGGGCGGCCCGCTGCACAAGGGCGGCTTCTGGGTACTGCACATCGCGGATGGCCGCCTGGCTGCTGCGGAGCAGCACAGCCTGGCCGGGGCGTGACCGCCCGGCCCTGTGCTGCCCGGCCGCGGGACTGCCTGGCCGCTCAGGCCCGCAGGCTCGCGGCGTCCCAGTCGAGAGTCGGCGGCAGCGCGCCTTCCAGGGTCAGCAGCCAGCGCTTGACCTCCGGGCCGGTTCCGCCGCTGTAGCCGCCGAGCCCGTCCGCCGCCACCACGCGATGGCAGGGGACGACCACGGGGATCGGGTTCGATCCCATGATCTGGCCGACGGCCCTGGCGGGCGGGGACGCGCCGAAGCTGTCATGGCCGACCCGGCGGGCGAGCGCCCCGTAGCTGACCGTCTCGCCGTAGCCGACGGACTCGACCAGCGTCCTGAGCACCTGCTGCTGCAGCGATGCCGTCGCGCTCCAGTCGATGAACAGGTCGAAGCGGCGGCGCTTGCCGGAGAAGTACTCGGCCAGCTGGGCGAGGGCGGCGTCACGCAGCTCAGCCGCTTCGCCCGGCGCTGCTGTGGCGTGCTGTGCCCACGCCGGCACCGGCGGCCCGCCAAACCGGATCTGGCTCAGGCCGGCCTGGCTGCAGCCGACGGAAAGCCGCCCGACGGGCGTGCCGAGCGTCGCCCACGCGAGTTCGGTCATGACCTCATTATGTTTCCTGGCACCGACAGCCGGGGCCGCCAGAAATGTCGGACGTCAGCGGTACAACTGGCACTGTCCAGGACGCCTGCGGAAAGGGGCACCGATATGGCCGACAACGTCGCTGATGCCGTCGAGGCCGAGCTGGCCGAGCTGTCGCGGCGGTTAACCGAGCCTGGCAAGCGCGAGTGCCTGCGCTGCTTCCTGCTGCGGATGATCAATGAGTTCGGCTGCGACGGCACGCACCGGTGGACCGTGCGCTGGCGTGACCTGCGGGCGCCGCGGGCCACCGGCCTGGTGCAGCGCATGCAGCGGCGGGGCGGCTGCTGCTGCGACTGCGAAGTCATCTTCAACGTCTTTCCCGACTACCCCGACGGGGACGAGATCCTGCCGTGCGCCGGGGTACTGCGGGCGGGCTCGGCCGCGCCGTGCGACCTGCGCCGGCTGCGCAGGAGTGCGTAACTCCCCGCCCGCCATCCCGCTTCACTGCCCGCCTTCGCTGTCCGCCTGCACTACGCCTCGCCCTTCTCGCTGATCCGCAGCAGCGCCCCGGCGATCGGCAGCGATGTGAGGTCGACCTGCCAGGGCCGGGCGCCGAAACCGGCCAGCGCGGCGGCCACCGCCTCCGGGCTTGGCGGCTGCGGTGGCTGCCAGGCGAGCCGGCGCACCGCGTCCGGGGGGAGCAGGTTCTCGGCCGGCAGGTGATGCTCGTCGGCCAGCGCCGCCACCGCCGCCCGGACCGCGGTCAGCCGGGTGGCGGCGTCCGGGTCGCGTTCCGGCCAGCGATGCGCGGGCGGCGGGCCGTCGCTCGGGCGCGCCGACACCGCGGGAAGCTCGCGCTCGGGCTGGGTTCTGGCGCGCCCAATGGCGCGGAGCCACTCGGGGGTGTGCCGCCTCGCGCCGCGCCCGCCGAAGCCGGAGATAGCGGACAGCTCGCCGGAGTCGCCCGGCAGCGACCTGGCCGCCTCGACGATCGCCGCGTCGGGCAGTACCCGGGTCGGCGACAGGTCACGCCGCCGCGCGATCCGGTCCCGCTCCAGCCAGAGCTCGCGGACGACGGCGAGGCCGCGCCGGTTGCGCACCCGGTGAATGCCGGAGGTGCGGCGCCACGGCTCCGGGCGCGGCGGCGCCGGCTCGGCGCTGAGCTCGGCGGCGAATTCCTGGCGCGCCCAGTCGGCCTTGCCCTGCTCGGCGAGCTCGGCGGCCAGGGCGTCGCGCAGCTCCACGAGCACCTCGACGTCCAGGGCGGCGTAGCGCAGCCACTCCTCCGGCAGCGGCCGGGTGGACCAGTCAGCCGCCGAGTGGCTCTTCTCCAGGCTCAGCCCGAGCACGGACTCGACGAGGGTGCCGAGCCCGACCCTCGGATAGCCGAGCAGCCGTCCGGCCAGCTCGGTGTCGAACAGCAGCCGCGGCCGGTAGCCCAGGTCGGACAGGCACGGCAGGTCCTGGGACGCGGCGTGGATGACGGCCTCCACGTCAGCCAGCGCGTCGTTGATGCCGGACAGGTCGGGGCAGGCAATGGGGTCGATGAGCACCGTGCCGGCGCCGCCGCGGCGGAGCTGGACAAGGAAGGCCCGGTGCCCGTAGCGGAAACCCGAGGCCCGCTCGGCGTCCACCGCGACCGGCCCATCGCCATCGGCGAGCCGCTGGGTGGCGGCAGTCAGCGCATCGGCGGTCCCGACCAGCGGCGGCAGGCCGTCGCGCGGCTCGAGCAGCGGCACTGCCTCTGCGCGCGGTGGAGCGTCTTCGTCCGGGCCCGGATCTTCGGCAGCGCCGGTCATGGCCGCCGCCGGGAGCGCGGCGGACGCAGCGCGCTCACCCCGGGGGGCAGCGGCGGCAGGCCGCACGCCGCGCAGAGCGCGTCGCACCAGGCGGCGATGTGCCCGTCCAGATCAGGGGGCGCTCCGGTGCCCGCCATGGCCGGTGACCAGGACGCGCGCAGCTCGAACTCGGTGTCCACCGGCCGGTCTTCCTTGGCGCCGAACCCCTCCGTCACAACCCGGGTGACGGTGCCGCTGACCTGCCGGTAGCCGACCGTCCTGGCATCCAGCGCCTCGGTCAGCCAGCTCCAGCCCACCTGCCCGATCAGCGGGTCCGCCGCGATCTCGGGATCGAGCTCAGCGCGGACATAGGCGATCATGCGGAACGGGCCACCCCATCCGTCCTGGCCCGCCGGGTCATAGAGCAGGACAAAGCTGCCCCAGCCGATCTCGCCGTCCGCATCGTGCGGGGGCCCCGACTCGTGCACGGTGGCGCCGATAGCGGCGGCATACGGAGCGAGCTTGCGCGGCGGCGGCTGGTCGTCGAAAGCGATTTCCGGGCGCGCCTCGCGCTGCTGTTCCCTCCCCGCCTGGAGATCGTTGACCGCCGAGCGGAACGTGGCAACGGCGTCCATTTCGGCTCGCTCCAAGGGCCCGGCTGCTGGCCTCATGATCCGAGCATGCGAGACGGACGCGGAATTGTCATGCCACGCGCCTGCCTGGCAGGAGCGCCGTGGCCTGCGGCAGCTCAGCAGGGCCGGCAGCGACTTCGACCAGCAGGGCGGCGCCGCAAGCGGTGCACATCCATTCGGGACACCGGCCATCGGGCGAATCCGGGCAGGCCCCGGCGATCGCGTGATTAAGCCCGAAGAGCTGTTCCCAGCCACAGTCGGCGCAGCACCGGGTCATCTCGGCCATCTCCACCTCCTCGCCGCTAGGCTCAGCACGATGCTGGCACGCCATCCGGCCGGTGCCACGGACATCCTGCGGCGTGTCATGATGGCGTTTTCCGCGGGAAATGCCGCCGTCGGCCGCAGCAGGTGCCTGTGAGATCATCACTGCTGTGAGTCCGAAGCTGGAACACCTGGAAGACTCGGTCTTCCTGAGCGCCTGCCGCCGGCGGCCGGTTCCGTACACGCCGGTCTGGTTCATGCGCCAGGCGGGGCGGTCGCTGCCGGAGTACCGGCAGGCCAGGGGCAAGATGGCGATGGTCGAGGCGTGCACCAAGCCCGACTTGATCACGGAGCTCACGCTGCAGCCGGTTCGCCGGTACGCGGTGGACGCGGCGATCCTTTTCAGCGACATCGTGGTCCCGCTGCGCGCGGCCGGGGTCGGGATCGACATCCGGGCCGGCGTCGGCCCCGTGGTGGAGGAGCCGATCCGCGGCCAGCGCGACGTGGACCGGCTGCGTCCCCTCGAGCCTGGCAGCGTGCATTACGTGGCCGAGGCGGTCAAGGCCCTGGTCGCCGAGCTTGGCGGCACGCCGCTGATCGGCTTCGCGGGCGGCCCGTTCACGCTGGCCTCCTACCTCGTCGACGGGGGGCCGTCCAAGAACTTCGACAAGACGAAGTCACTGATGTACGGCGACCCGGTGCTCTGGAACGCCCTGATGCGCAAGCTGACGGATATCACGATCACCTTCCTGCAGGTGCAGATCGGCGCCGGGGCAGCCGCGGTGCAGCTGTTCGACTCCTGGGCCGGGGCGGTAAGCCCGGCGGACTACCGCCAGTCGGTGCTCCCGCACAGCAGCCGGATCTTCGCCGCGCTGGCCGGTACCGGTGTGCCGCGGCTGCACTTCGGCGTGAACACCGGTGAACTGCTCGGCATGATGGGGGAGGCAGGCGCCGACGTGGTCGGGGTGGACTGGCGGGTGCCGCTCGATGAGGCGGTCCGCCGGGTCGACCCGGGCAAGGCGCTGCAGGGCAATCTCGACCCAGCGATCCTGCTGGCCCCCTGGGACGTCATCGAGCGGCGCGCGATCGATGTCCTGAACGCGGGCCGCACGGCCGAGGGCCACGTGTTCAACCTCGGCCACGGTGTGCTGCCCGAAACCAATCCCGACATGCTCGCCCGGCTTGCCGAGCTGGTGCACACGGCGTCGGCCCGGCAGCCGAGCTAGCCAGGCCTACCCGGCGGTCTTCGGCCGGGAACCCCGCCGCAGCAGCCGCATCAGGCGCCGCCGCCCCGCGTAGCCGGCGCCGGCCGCCACGGCGGCGATGACGGCAAACGGAAGCACCGCGCCCAGCACGGTGAGCAGGCCGGAGACAACCAGGCGCAGCCCGCGCCAGCCGGCGGCGAACCCCGCCACGAACCCGTGCTGCCGCTTCGTGGTCTTCTTCCTGGCAGCCCGCGCCCGCGGCCGCGGGCTGAGCAGCAGCACGGACACGGTCGCGTAGCTGGTCTCCCTCGACAGCGCGCGCTGCTGCGCCTGCAGTGCCTCGAGCGCGGATTCTTGCGAGGCGATCTGCTGCTGGACGGCGAGGAGCTCGCTGATCGACCCGGCCCGCTGCAGCAGCGCCTGCAGCTGGGTGATCGCGGCCTGCGCCGAGCTCACCAGGCTGGTCACGTCGGCCACCTCCTCGGTCACGTCCTGGGCGTGCTGGGTCAGCGAGGTCTGTGTGCCAAGCGCGGTGGACAGCGTGCTCAGCGTCCCGGCATACACCGGGACGGGAATCTTGAGCTGCAGGCTGACCGTCGAGCGCGCCGGATCCTGCGGGTTGACCGCAGCCTGCTCGCCGGAGACGTAGCCGCCCTCTGCGGTGACGATGCTGACCGCCCGCGCGGCGGCCGCGGTCACGTTCCTCGCCTGGACGGTGAGGCTCGCGGTGTAGATGATGTCCTGCGTGGCCAGGGCCAGCCGGGACGCCTGGGTGGCCGAAGCCGATGGCGCTCCGGGCGCGGCCGGGACGGCTGCTGCCTGGGGGGCTTCGGCCGCGGACCCGCCGCTCGCGGCGCCGTTGCCTGCGGACGGGGAGCTCGCGGTGCTGGCGGAGCAGCCCGCGAGCAGCAGCGCTGCGCCGGACATCAGCGCGGCGCAGGAGAGCGCGGTGGTGCGCAGCGGCCCGCGGAAGCGGACCCGGGGGGTGGTGTTCATGCCGCTCGGACGCGCGCCGCTCAGCGCCGGTTCCGCTCGCAACGCTACGGTCAGATAACGGGCATGTGCCGCCGAAGCCGCGACGCGAATCATGCAGCCGAATAAGGTTCGGCCGTTACCGAGACCGCCAAAACACGGTCAGCGGAAAGGTAGCGGGCGGTAACCGTGGCAGAAACGCTAAGTCAGCACGGAAACCCGAAGGGTCGTCCGTTAATGGCGAAGCCCAGGTCAGAGCCCTGTACACCGGGGCGCTGACGCTACCTGACGCCGATGCCAGCATGAATTCAGAACCGGACAACACGCTGAAAATGATAAAAATGTCAGCTGACCGGCGGTAAAAGGCCCGTCCGGCGTAGACTGCGATTCCTCGCTTACCCGCTAGGTGTGGAGATACCGGAAGCCAAGGCGAAACGACCGTGCCAGCAGCTCGAGTCAGCGTCCAGGTAGCCGTGCAGTCGTCGCGCCGGCTCCTCCGTGACACCCTGTCCGCTTGCCTCGCCGTGCGCCCGGATATCACCGTGGTCGGCAAGGTGGCAGAGCCCGACGCGATCTTTGAGCTGTGCGAGCTGCGCCATCCCGACGTCGTGATCATGGATGCGGGCGCGCGGCTGCGCGAGATCTCCGCACGGGTCGCCGCGCTCACCAAGCGCTATCCCGAGCTGAACGTGATCGTGACCTACCGGGACGCCTCCGAGCAGGATCTCGCGGCCGCGTGCCGGGCCGGTGTCACCTCGCTCGTGCCCGAGTCGAAGGGCCTGTCCGCCGTGCTCGCGCTGCTGCGGCGGAGCCGGGGGCGGCACGCCAAGGACAGCCCGGGCGGCCTGACCGACCGGGAACTCGAGCTTGTCGTGCTCACCGGCTCGGGGCACAGCGTTGCCGAAATCGCGAGCCTGCTCGGGATCAGCCCGCTCACGGTGGAGAACCTCAAGCGCCGCGTCTACGCCAAGCTCGACGTGAGCAGCAGCGTGCACGCCGTGGCCAAGGCGGCCTCGCTGGGCATGCTCGAGCCGCAGGCCGCTCCCGAAGCCGCGAATCGCCGGCCGCCCGCGCCGAAGCGGCGGCCGCCAGCCGAAGGCGATGGCGTGGTGCTCGCGGTGGTCTCCGGCCAGTACTGCTCCGCCCTCGATCAGGTCGTGTCGGCGCTCGTGTCGAGCCCGCTGCCGTTCGTGCTCGTGCGAGAGCCAGGGCCGGTGTCCGACACGCACTGGGCGCGCTGGCATCGCGGTCCGATCGTGGCCGTGCTCGTCGATCCCGTGCCGCGCGACTGGGACATGGTCGCGGAGCTCGGGGTTCCCGCGATCCTGGTGCACAGCAAGCCGCTCGACCCGCCGGAGCTCGCGGAGGCACTGGCCTGCGGGGCCAGCTCGCTTGTTTCTGCCGACCGGATCGAGGACCACTTCCTCTCCGTGCTGCGGATGGTCGGCCAGGGGTATCTCGTCGTCGATTCGATGCCGATGCGGCCTCTGATCGGGGCTGTGCGCGCCCGGTGGGACGAGCGCGCTCCCGGCAGGCTCGAGCTGCCCGAGCTGACCGCGCGGGAGAGCGACATCCTGCGCTCGCTGTCCAGTGGGCACTCGATCCGGCAGACCGCGCGGGTGCTCGGGATCGCACCGAAGACCGTCGAGAACGTGCAGACCCGCCTGTTCCGCAAGCTCGGCGTGCGCAACAGGTCCGGTGCGCTGGCGGTAGCCGATGCTTTCGGGCTGCTGCCCGGCGCCACGCCTCCGGCCGGAGCCCCCAAGGGTTTCCCGTCCCCTGAGGGATATCCGTCCCTTTCCGGGAGTGACTGGCGGGCCTAGTGTGCCGCCGGGAGCGGGGATAGCGCCCGCTCCTGCCCTCGCACCAGCCGGAAGCCATTGACCGGCCTGGGTGCGCCTCACTCCGTTCGCAGGAGGACACCATGGTCCGTTCCACTGGCTCGCAGCCCCGGGTCGTCGTCAAGCGCCGGGGCAGCAAGTGGCAGGTAGCAGACGCGGAAAGCCTGAACGACCGGGACGCTGCCCGCCGGGACACCGAAGGGGGACTGAAGATGGCCGGGGAGCTGGGCCGGGTGTGGGGCGATGACCGGTCCCTGGACCCCGGCCGCGACCGGCAGGCACCGGTTTTGGCACAGTAGCTGGGTGAGCTCACCATCCCGGCCAGCGACCGTCGTGATCGTCGGCGGCGGGATTGCCGGGCTTGCCGCCGCGTTCTTCCTGCGTGACCGGGGGGTGGCCGTCACCGTCCTGGAAGGCTCGCCGCGGCTCGGCGGCAAGCTGGCCGTGTCCGAGGTCGCCGGTGTCGCTGTCGACGAGGGCGCCGAAGCCCTGCTCGCCCGGCGGCCCGAGGGCACGGACCTGATAGGCGCGGTCGGTTTGGCCGGCCGGCTGGAGCTGCCCGGCACCACGGCCGCGGGGATCTGGACCCGGGGCCGTCTGCACCCGCTGCCGAAACGGCAGTTCATGGGTGTCCCCGCCGACTTGGGCGAGCTGCAGAGTTCCGGGATCCTTTCCGATGCCGGGCTGGCCAGGGCACGCGACGATTTGCGGCTGCCGGCGACGCCCAGAGACGGTGACGTGCCGGTGGGCAGCTACGTCGGCTCGAGATTCGGCCAGGAAGTCGTGGACCGGCTCGTGGATCCGCTGCTGGGGGGCGTCTACGCGGGCCGTTCCGGCGAGCTCTCGTTCGAGGCGACGCTCGGCGGCCTGGCGGAGGCGTCGCGGCAGCACCGCTCGCTGGCCGAGGCGGCCGCGTCCCTGCTGCCGGCGCCCGGGGCACCGGGCCGCCCGCCGGCCCCGGCCCGCCCGGTCTTCACCACGCTGTCCGGCGGTCTGGGCACGCTGCCGGCCGCGGTCGCGGCGCAGTCCGGCGCGACCGTGCGCACCGGTGCAATGGCGCGCGAGCTCGCCCGCACGCTGCATCCGGACGGGGAGGGCTGGCGGCTCACCGTCGGCCCGACCAGGGCACCGGAATGGGTGGACGCCGATGCGGTCATCCTCGCCGTCCCGGCCCGGCCCGCCAGCAGGCTGCTGGCCGCCCTGCCCGGCGCGGCGGCCGCCGCGGCCGCGCTCGGCGAGATCGACTACGCGAGCATGGCGATCGTGACCCTGGCCTATCGGGCCGGCGCGTTCCCGGCCCGGCCGGAGGGCAGCGGCTACCTGGTCCCCGCGGTCGACCGGCGGCCGGTCAAGGCCGTCACGTTCAGCACGGTCAAGTGGCCGCACCTGAGAGCCGGCGACGCCGGCCCGGACATTATCCGGTGCTCCGTCGGCCGGATCGGCGAGGAAGCGCTGCTGCAGCGGGACGACACCGAGCTCGCCCGCATCGCAGCGGCCGACCTTGCCGCGGCCACCGGGGTGCGCGGTGAGCCGGCCGACGTCCGGGTCAGCCGGTGGGGCGGCGCGCTGCCGCAGTACACGGTCGGCCACCTCGAGCGGGTGCAGCGCATCCGCGCCTCGGTCGCGGCCCAGCCCGGGCTCGCTGTCTGCGGGGCGGTCTACGAGGGGGTCGGCATACCGGCGTGCATCGCGTCCGCGCGGCTTGCCGCGGATCAGGTGCTCGCCTATCTCGGATCGCGCGACCCCCGGCCCAGCCGTGTCGGCTAGCGGCCGCAACCGATCTCCACCTCCGGCGTAGTGGACCGTCCGATACGCGGCATCGGCGCGGGCGCGCCCGGAGGCGGCGGGCCGGCCAGGGAGGCCGGGCCTCCACCGCGCCGCCGAGATCGGCATGACCCGGAGTGTCCACGATGTCGATCGTGAGGCGCGCTACGTATCGCGTCCCACGGCGGCTGCGGCTGCCAGGACGTTGACGTAGTCGCGCAGACGGGCGATCTGCCCGTTGCGCACAGTGAGCACCACGATGTTGGGAAGCGCGAACTCGCCGGTAGACGCGCTGGTCCCAAGGGCTTCCTGCTCGACGATGATCGTTTCCGGGTCGTTGGTGTCGTAGATGGCAAGAGTGCGGTAACACTCATATTTCAGCGGGTAGGCCTTCCACCCAGCGGCTATCCAGGTCACGATTTCGTCCCGGCCCTCAAGCCGGGACGGCACGCCCGGGCGTGTGAACGGGAACTCATGGACCGCGTCGACTGCGTACACACGGCTCATGTCATCGGCGGACTGGCTGATAGCGGCCTGGCGGAAACGCTCCAGAACCTCACGTGCACCAGCCTCTCGCTCGCCGAGTGCCGCTCGCCTGGCAGTCGCCTTGCGGTAGCTGATCTTCCAGCCGTCGGGCTGGCGCGTGACGATGTCATCGTAGGTGACGCTGCCGGCCGTTCCGTCGGCGTTGATGCCGATTCCTTTGGACTGGACCCGCGCCGAGCGATCGTCGATCCGAGTGATCACGATGTTGGTGACGTGATGACCGATGGGGTTGGCGTCGCCCAGTGCGAGCGCGGCCGCACGCATGTCCGCGGTGCCGTGCAACGAGCCGAGGCCGAAGTCGTGCAGGTCATAGGTGACGTCGAGGGTGAACAGATCGCTCGCCTGGTCCAGTTCGCCGGCGTCCGTGAGGTGGCCGTGCAGGTTGACCACGTCGTTGATGTCGATTCGGTCTTGTTCCGACAGCGCCATTGGGGCGGCCCCTCCATGCTCTGGGCGATTCAGGCCAGTAAGATGAGGCATAGTCCGGTTAGGCGGCAACGATAGCGGACTATGTCCCCGGTTAGCAAGGTGCGGTGATTACGCTGGCAGGCCACGATTCGCGGTCGCAGGCCGGGCGTCCGATGCGCGCAGACGCCCGGCGTAACTACGGGCAGCTGGTCGAGCAGGCGCGCATCGCGTTCGCCGAGTCTGGCGTGGACGCCTCCTTGGACGAGATCGCCCGCCGGGCGGGGGTGGCCAGCGGGACGCTGTACCGGCATTTCCCCACGCGGCTGGATCTCATAGAGGCGGTGCTCGCCGAGCAGATAGCCGAGCTGGCCGCTCTTGGTCGCGGCCTGCTGACGGCCGAGGACGAATTCGAGGCTCTGTTCGCCTGGCTGCGTGCTGCGCTCATGCATGCACTGACCTATCGAGGTCTGTCGGCCGCGGTGATGAACTCGGCGCTCGACCGCGAGAATGGCCTGGTGTCGGCCTGGCATGCGGAGCTGTTCGAGGTGGGGGCTGCGTTGCTGGCGCGGGCGCGGCAATCGGGCGTGGTTGCCGCCGATGCGGACGAGGCGGACGTGCTGAAGATGGTCGGCGCTATGGCCTGGGCCGCCCAGGACACCCCCGACAGCTCGGCTCAAGCCGGCCGCCTGCTCGCCCTCCTCATGAACGGACTACGTCACCGGGCGGCGCTATCTTGAGGACATGACTGGGAACGAGCAGGAACGGCCGGTCGGCGAGGCTGCGCAGCGGCCCAGGGCACGGGACCTGAACGAGCTGATCCGCTACACGATGTGGTCGGTTTTCCGGGTGACCGGCCCGGGGGCGCTCGAGGCGGCCGGGGAGGCGACCAAGTCCGGCCGGGCGGGCCTGGCGGCCGAGGTCAGCGAGCTGTGCCAGCAGGCGGCCGGCAAGGGCGTGGTCACCCGTGGCTGCTACGACCTGCAGGGCCTGCGTGCCGACGCCGACTACATGTTCTGGTGGATCGCGCCGACGTCCGACGACCTGCAGGAGATGTACGCGCGATTCCGCCGCACCGGGCTCGGCCGGGCCAGCGAGCCGGTCTGGTCGGCCATGGCGCTGCACCGGCCGGCGGAGTTCAACAAGGGGCACATTCCCGCGTTCCTTGCGGACGAGGAGCCGCGCGGGTATGTCAGCGTCTACCCGTTCGTCCGCTCCTACGAGTGGTACCTGCTCGAGCCGGAAGAGCGCCGCGCGATGCTCGCCGAGCACGGGATGATGGCCAGGGAGTATCCGGACGTGCGGGCAAACACGGTGGCCTGCTTCTCGCTGAACGACTACGAGTGGATGCTCGCGTTCGAGGCCGACGAGCTGCACCGCATCGTTGACCTCATGCGCCACCTGCGCAGCGCGCGGGCAAGGCTGCACACCAGGGTCGAGATCCCGTTCTACACCGGCAGGCGCAAGCCGGTCCACGAGCTGCTCTCCGCTCTGCCGTGACGGCGCCGTGACCGCGCGCTGGTCCCAGTTAGTTCTCATTGCGCAAAGTTTTTCAGTGTGCAATCTTACGCAGTGAGCAATAGAGACTCTATGCTGGTTTCATGGACAGCACCACCACACAGAGCGCGGCCCCGGGCCTGCGGGAGCGCAAGAAGCTTGAGACCAAACAGGCGCTGGCGCTCGCCGCGATGCAGCTCGCGGCCGAGCGCGGCCTGGAGAACGTCCGGGTGGAGGACATCACCGACCGGGTGAACGTCTCTCGCCGGACCTTCACCAACTACTTCTCCTGCAAGGAGGAGGCGATCGCCTCACTGAGCGCCGACCGGTTCGACCATGCCGTCCAGGCCCTGGGAGGCCGGCCGGCTGGCGAGCCGCTGGCCGATTCCCTGGCCGAGGTGTTCGCCGCCGAGCACGAGGCCGCCGCCCAGCTCGGCCGGGAGCGGGTCGCGCCGATCCGGTTGATGATGACCTCTCCCGCGCTGCAGGGCGAGGCACTGAAGACCATGGTCGCGGCCGAGCGGCCGCTGGCCAAGGCGATCGCCGAGCGGACCGGCGCCGACCCGCAGGGCGATCTGTACCCGCACGTGCTCGCTGCCGCGGTCATGGCCGCGGTCCGGGCCGCGACCGGGCACTGGATCGCCAGCGAAGGTGCCGCCGCCCTCCCCGACTTGATCCGCCAGGCCGTCCGGCAAGTCGCCGAGCCGCCCCATGCCCGGATCATCGGACCGGTATGAAGGTCAAGCAGGGACGTCAGGCACTCCGCGTTCGGATCCGGGCCGGCACCGGGTCTCTTTAACGAGGCGCCGTGGCGCATTCAGGTCGAGCCGCCCGCGCCGGCTGGGAAGAGCTGCACGGCCGGGAGCACCTCGGATGATCTGCCGGAAACGTTTGCGGCACGCATGACAAGTCCGGATAATTGGATCATTCAGCATTACTAGTGGATTCCCGGTCTTGGCGGCATGCGCGAGCCGCCAGCGTTCAGCGGGTGAGTCGTCCAGGGCTCGCGAGCGCACGGGAGGGCGTGGTGAGCGAAGAGCTTTCCGCAGACACCGGAGCCTTCAAAGTGAGCTTTGCCGCCGGTGCGGAGATCGCTGGGTACCGGCTGGACGGGGAGATCGGCCAGGGCAGCGCGGCCGTGGTCTACCGGGCGCGTGACGAGCGGGTTGGCCGTATGGTCGCGCTGAAGATCCTGGCACCGGAACTGGCCGATGACGAGACGTTCCGGCAGTGGTTCGTCCAGGAACTGCGGGCCGTGACCGCGATCCGCAATCCGCACATCGTGCCGGTTTTCGAGGCCGGCGAGACGGACGGGCTGCTGTACCTCGCGATGCGGTACGTGCCCGGCGGGGACGCGCGGTCGCTCGCGCGCCGCGAGGGGCCGCTGCCGCCCGGCCGGGTGGCAGCGATCGTCTGGCAGACGGCGTCCGCGCTGGACGCGATGCACGCGGCCGGGCTGGTGCACCGCGACGTGAAGCCGACGAACATACTGGTCGATGTCGCGCCGGGGCGGCGCGACTGGGTCTACCTGTCGGATTTCGCGCTGCGTATCGAGACGGCGCACCTAGACGGGCCCGCCCGGGCAAGACCGCCGGTGAGCACGCTGGCCTGCGTCGCGCCGGAGCTGATCGAGGGCGGGCCAGTGGACGGGAGGGCCGACGAGTACGCGCTGGCCGCGTCGGCGTTCGAACTGCTCACCGGCTGGCCGCCGTTCGCTGCGGACGACGCCACGGCGCTGCTGCAGGCCCATCTGACCCAGCCGCCGCCAGAGCTGACGTCACGCCGGCCCGAGCTGCCTGCCGCGGCCGATGACGTCATGGCGCGGGGACTGGCCAAGGCACCGGAGCAGCGGTACCCGAGCTGCCGGGAGTTCGCGGCCGCGCTGGCCGGCGCGCTCGGGCTCCGGCCGCCTCCTCCCGCGCTCGTCCGGTCGCCCGGCCCGGTGAGCGGCCCGCCCAACCAGGTCTTCCTGGCGATGCCGAGCGCACCGGCGCCGCGGCCCGAGCAGGTCGTGCCGGAGGCCGTCACCCCGGCGGCACCGGCCCACGCCTCGGGCGGAAGCGGGGAGCCCTGGCTGGTCCGCCGCGAGCCGCCGCGCCTCCGGCGGGTCGCGATCGCCCTGGCGGTGATCGCCGTCCTGGCGGCCGCGACCGTGGCGGTGGTCACGACCGGCGTGCTGCGCAGCTCGGCCCGCAAGCCCGCGCCGCCGCCCAAGCTGGCGAGCTTCCCGATAGCCGCCAGGTCCGCGCTGCCGCCGCAGTCTGGCGATGTCTGGGTGATGTATCAGCGGGGAGCGGCAGCGCAGGCCCAGCTCTATGGCGAGATCAAGGGCGCGGGCCGGGGGTACGTGGCCCGGCTGTATGCGCAGCCGTTCCCGTTCACCGCCCAGCCCGTCGCTGTTACCTCGGTGGTCCTGCATCCGAAGGGCAAGCTGGCCCCTTACGCCTTTCCGGTGACCCCGGCGCTGGCCACCCGTTACTACGTCTCGGTCTTCCCGGGCCGCACCGCGAGAAAGCCGCTCGCCAGCTCGCCCACGGCCACCGTCTACGTTGCCACGAGCGTGACCCGCGGGACCTCTCAGCCGTGCGCCCGCCCGACCTGCCACGAGACGTTCACGCTGAAGGTACATGTCCCGCCGCTCGTGCTCGGCACCGAGATCTCGAAACGGTGGTACACCTACTTCGGGCTCAACCTGTCGAAGTCGGCCACGCCGCCCGCGGGGCCGACGATGCTGCAGGTCTGGGCCGGCGGCGCGAAGATCGGCGCGGCACGGCGGGTCTCGGCGGACGAGTACGCGGTTACCGTCACGTTCACGTTCCCCATCGGCAAAAAGGATGGCTACACCTGGTTCTGGGCAGCGTGCGTGCAGGGCAGCGAGGCCGCGGACGGCGTCGGGCTGCCCGGCGGTCACGGGTGCGGTGCCAAGGCCATCCCGGCGGTGCACTCGTACCTCGGCTAGGACCGCACGCAGCCGGCCGAATGAGCCTTCCGGTATATAGCTGGTGAACGTTCGGATACCTATGGTGCGCATCCGGCGCCACGCGGGGAGCCCGGATCTATGCTTTTCGGTGGCCATGCGAAAGATACGCCCGCTCACCATCGCCGTGCTCGCGGCGATGGCGTCGCTCACCGCCTGCGGAGGCGGCGGCGCCTCCGGCACGATCTCGTTCAACAGCGCAAGCTGCGGCGGCACCTGGACGCTGGCCAAGCCGGGCTGGCACACGTTCGAGCTGTATAACGCGAACGACGTCGGCGGCGAGATCGACCTGATCGACCCCAAGACCAGCGGCATCTATGCGGAGGTCGATCAGCTCGGCCCGGGGACAACGCAAACGATGAGCCTGGACGTCGGGTCGGGCAGCTACGCCTTCCGCTGCCTGTTCGAGGACACCGACCCGATGACCGGGCCAACCGTGACTGTCGCCGGGCACGTGAAGGGCTTCATTGCGACCGTCCCGGTCACCTTCAACGACCTGGTGGGGCCGGCCAAGCAGTACCAGGCCTACGTGGGGGCGGGGCTGAAGACACTCGCCGGCCAGACCGGGACACTGGCCAGCGACGTACAGCGAGGGGACCTGACCGCGGCGCGCCGGGACTGGCTGCCCGCGCACCTGACATACGAGACGCTGGGGGCGGCGTACGACGCCTTCGGCACCTTCGACGACGAGATCGACGGGCGCGCCGACGCGCTCGGGGTGAGCAATCCTCAGTGGACGGGCTTCTACCGGCTTGAGTACGGGCTGTGGCACGGCCAGTCCGCGGGCGAGCTGACACCGTACGCCAGCAAGCTCGCGGCCGACGTGCGATCCCTGCTGGCGACGTGGCCATCCACGGAGATCCCGCTGCTCGACATCGGGCTGCGCACCCACGAGATCCTGGAGAACGCGCTGGAGTTCCAGCTCACCGGGCACGACGATTACGGCAGCGGCACCACCCTGGCCACGACGCTCGCGAACATCCAGGGCACCCGCGAGCTTTTGTCTCTGCTGCGTCCGCTGCTGGTCACGAGGTATCCGGGACTGCCTGGCGTGTACGCGTGGCTGAACCGCCTGCAGGCGCTGCTCGAGGCGGAGCACCAGCCGGCCGGGACCTGGGTTCCGGTGTCGCAGCTGCCGGTGTCCGCGCGTCAGGACATCGACGCCGCGTGCAGCCAGGCACTGCAGGAACTCGCTCCGATCGCATCGATAGCCGAGCCGAGGAACACGTGATGGGTGAAGCGGACAAGCTTCCCGGGCGCCGGTCCTTCCTGCGCGGTGTGGCCGGCGGGGTTGCCGGGGGCGTGGTAGCGGGCGGGGCCGCCGGGTACGCGCTGCGCTCGTCGCAGCCCGATCCGGCGATGACGGCCGACACGGCCTCCCTGGACGGACGGCTGGCGGCGGTGCCGTTCCACGGGAGGTACCAGGCGGGCATCGTGCCGCCATCGCAGCGGCAGACCGCCGTCATCTCGTTCGACGTCACCGCGGACGGCCAATCCGAGCTGACCGATCTGTTTCAGACGATCACCTCGCGGGCCAGGTTCCTGACGGCCGGGGGCACGCCGCCTCCGGTCGGCATCGACGGGCCGCCATCCGACTCCGGCGTGCTCGGGCCGAGCGTAGTGCCGGACGGGCTGACCGTGACCCTCGGCGTCGGGTCGACGCTGTTCGACGACCGGTACGGACTCGCCAGCAAGCTTCCGCAGCGGCTCACGCCGATGCAGCCGTTCCCCAACGACGACCTTGACCCCGCCCAGACCGGCGGCGATCTGATCCTGCAGCTCAGCGCCGGCAACGCCGATACCGTCCTGCACGCGCTTCGGGACATCGCACGGGAAACCCGCGGCGGCATGCAGATCAACTGGCGGATCGACGGGTTCACCAGCCCCGCGCGCCCGGCTGGCACGGTCCCGCGGAACCTGATGGGGTTCATGGACGGGATCGCGAACCCGCCGCTGTCCAAGGCGAGGGAACTCCTCTGGATCCAGCCGGGCACCGCGGGCGAGCCCGACTGGACCTCCGGCGGCAGCTATTTCGTCGTCCGGCTGATCAGGATGTTCGTCGAGTTCTGGGACCGGGTGGACGTCTTCGAGCAGCAGCAGATGATCGGGCGTGACCGCGCGACCGGCTGCCCGCTGGACGCGAACAGCCTGTTCGCGGCGCCCGATTTCGGTGCTGACCCGATGGGCGCGGTCATCCCGGTCAATGCCCACATTCGCCTGGCCAACCCGCGCACGCCGCAGACGGCGTCCAGCCGGATCCTGCGCCGCGGCTACAACTACGACCGGGGCATCGACCAGGTCGGCGACCTGGACCAGGGGCTGATCTTCACGTGCTTCCAGCAGGACATCAAACGGCAGTTCGAGGCGGTCCAGACCCGGCTGATCGGTGAGCCGCTGGTTGACTACATCAGCCCGTTCGGCGGCGGCTACTTCCTGGCTCTGCCGGGTGTCCGCGACACGGCGGACTGGTACGGCCGCGGGCTCCTGACCTGACCGGCCGCCGAGTGTTGACCATTGTTGGCAATTGGTTTGCCTGCCGTTTCCGCATCCCGCGCCGGCTGGTCAATTTGACATGAAAACTTACCGGGCGGGGCGCCCAGAGCACCCCGCGGCAAACCCTCGGCAGGCCTCAGGTCCTTGCCAGTCACCCGCAGCAGGTCGGTCCCGCGTAACGAACTTGGGAGGGTAAGACATGGGCGTAGGCCCAACGATCCGGAGCTTGCGCAAGCGGCTCCGTCTCACGATCGCCGTGGCGGCGTCGGCCGCCTTGGCGGCCGGCGTAGCGATCGGCGCGACCGCGGCGAGCGCGTCCAGCACGCCGTCGTTCGCCGGTTACCACACCCCGGCACCGGTGTCCGCGAGCTACTACCGCGACACCAACAGGACGGCGACCCCTATCAAGCACCTGGTCGTGATCTTCGACGAGAACGAGTCGTTCGACCACTACTTCGGCACCTACCCGTACGCGGCCAACACGGACGGCACGCTGTTCCACGCCAAGCCCGGCACTCCGACGGTGAACGGCCTGTACTCCAAGATCACCAAGAGCGGGCCGACCGGGCCGCTGCTGACCAACAACCCGAATAAGTACGACCCGCAGCGGCTGACCCATGCCGAGGCGCTGACCTGCGACCAGAACCACGACTATCTCCCCGAGCAGCAAGCCGAAAACAACGGCCAGATGAACATGTTCGTCCAGTTCACCGAGTCGGACGACTGTTCCACCACCGGGGAGTATTACGGTCCGCCCGGCATCGTCATGGACTACTTCGACGGAAACACCGTCACCGGTCTGTGGAACTACGCGCAGAACTACGCGATGAGCGACAACAACTGGGACACCACGTTCGGGCCGTCGACCGAAGGCGCGATCGACGTGAGCTCCGGCCTGAGCTCCGGCGGTTACGCGGTCACCCCGTCCGGCACGAAGACCACGGACGCCGGCGCGGTGACCTCGGACGGCACCATCTACGGCGACCTCGACCCGTACTACGACGAGTGCTCGGACTCCAACCACACGTCCACCAACCCGGAGGGCGTGCTGACCGGCGAGAACATCGGCGACCTGCTGAACTCACGGCACGTCACGTGGGGCTGGTTCCAGGGCGGGTTCGCCCCGACCTCGTCCAACAGCGGCGGAGCGGTCTGCGGCGCACAGAGCGATAACATCGACGGCAGCGCGCTGAATGAGTACACGCCGCACTGGGAGCCGTTCCAGTTCAACGCCACCACGGCGAACCCGGCCCACCTGCCGCCGTCGTCGGAATCCGCGATCGGCCGCACCGACCAGGCCAACCACCAGTACGACGTGTCGGACTTCTTCGAGACGCTGAAGGACGGCAACATGCCGTCGGTCAGCTACCTGAAGGCCACGACCGCCCAGAGCGGCCACCCCGGCGAGTCCGACCCGCTCGACGAGCAGCAGTGGATCGTCAACACGGTCAACCAGATCGAGCAGTCGAAGTACTGGCCCTCGACCGCGATCGTCATCACCTATGACGACTCCGACGGCTGGTACGACCACGTCGCGCCCAAGCTGCTCAACGGCTCCGACAACTCCTCGATCGACACGGCCATGTGCGAGGAGACCGCGGTAACCGTCGGCAGCGGCAACGGCCGCTGCGGTTACAGCCAGCGGCTGCCGATGATCGTCATCTCGCCGTACACGCGGGACAACTACGTCAGCAGCAACCTCACCAACACCACCTCGGTGGTGAAGTTCATCGAGGACAACTGGCTGCGCGGCGAGCGCATCCCCGGCTCGTTCGACGCGACCTCGGGCAGCCTGGACGCCCCCGGCGGCCTGCTCAACTTCTGGGTCAGGCCGCACTACCAGCCGCTGATACTCAACCCGACCACCGGCGCTGTTGTCAGCGGAGGTGGCTGGGGCTGAACGACAGCTAGTTAGGCCGAAGGTCAGCTAGCCAAACGACTGAAGGTCCGCTCTCGCGATTAAGCCCGCGAGAGCGGACCTTCAGCGCTCTAGCGGCCCTTGCGCAGGAACGCGCGCAGTCGCTGCAGCGGCCAGGTGTTGATCACGTCGTCGGGCGTGAGCCAGCCGCGCTGCGCGGTCCCGACGCCGTACCGCAGGTAGTCGAGGCCCCCGGTGAAGTGCGCGTCGCTGTCGATCGCGAACTTCACCCCGGCTTCCTTCGCCGCCCTGATGTGGGCCGAGGGCAGGTCGAGCCGGTTCGGGTGCGCGTTCACCTCGAGCGCGGTGCCGGTCCTGGCGCAGGCCCGGAACAGCTCGGGCAGGTCGACGTCGACCGGCGGGCGTCGGCCAATCTTGCGGGTCAGCGGGTGGCCGATGATGTTGACGTGCGGGTTCTCGCAGGCGGCGACGAACCGCCGGGTCATCGCCGTGCGCGACTGGTTAAAGTTCGAGTGCACCGAGGCGACGCAGACGTCGAAGCCGTCGAGGAAGCCGGCCGGCCAGTCGACCGTGCCGTCGGGCGCGATGTTCAGCTCGGTGCCGTGCAGCAGCACCATCGGCTCGCCGCCCGGACCGGGCGCGAGCTGAGCTCCGAGGCGGCGCAGCTGGTCGCGCTGGGCCAGCATCTTCTCGTCGGTCATCCGCTGCATGAACAGGTTCGGCGCGTGATCGGTGACCGCGTAGTACGCGTATCCGCGTGCCTGCGCCTTGGCCACCATCTCGGCCAGCGTGGCCACGCCGTCGGTCAGGTCGGTGTGCGTATGCAGGTCGCCGCGCACCTCCCGCTCCGTGACCAGGTCCGGCAGCTCGCCGCGCAGCGCGGCCTCGATCTCGCCGGTGTGCTCGCGCAGCGGGGGCGGGATCCAGGGCATCCCGAGGCGCCGGTAGACCTCCTCCTCGGTCCGCGAGACGATCTTCTGGCCAGTTGCGGCGTCGAACAGGCCGTACTCCGACAGCTTGAGCTTCTTCCGCACCGCGATCTCGCGTATCGCCACGTTGTGCGCCTGTGATCCAGTGAAGTACTGCAACGCCGCACCCCAGCAGTCCAGCGGGACCACCCGGAGGTCGACCTGCAGGCCCGCTGAGGTGCGGACCGAGGTCTTGGTGGGCCCCGAGCCGATCACCGACGCGGCCTCGGGCATGCCGGTGAGCGCGGTCATCAGCGGGCCCGAGTCGTCTGCTGCGGCCAGGACGTCCACATCGCCGACGGTCTCGGCGAAACGGCGCAGCGAGCCTGCCGGAGCGCACCGCTGGCACCCGGGGACGGCGCTGATCACCTCGACGACGCGGGCCGCGGTCTCGTCGGCGACGTTCAGCAGGACCCGGCCGCCTGCGGCATCCAGCAGCTCGATGCCGCGCAGCAGCTTCTCTTCGCTCTTGCTGCCGAAGCCCTTCAGGCCCGCCAGGCGCCCCGCCTTGATCGCGTCGCGCAGCTCGTCGGGGGAGCGGACGTTCAGCTCCCGGTGCAGCGCCACGGCGCGCTTCGGCCCGAGCGCCGGGATCCTGGTGAGCTGGAGCACCCCCTCCGGGATCTGCGACCGCAGCTGCTCGAGCGCCGCGAAGGTCCCGGTTGCACCGATCTCAGCGACCTTTCCGGCGATGGCCTTGCCGACGCCGGGGATCTGCTGCAGCTGCTCCGGGCATAGCTGGGACACGTCCTCGGCCAGGCCGGCGATCGCGCGGGCAGCCTTCTCGTAGGAGCGGGCCCGGAACTGGTCGCCGCCCGTCATCAGGTGCAGCTCGGCATACTCGTTGAGCAGCGCCGCCGCCGCATCGTTGGCCTGGGGCATGCCGCCCATTCTGCCCCGGCGCCGCCCTAGCTTTCGGTCGGCTCGAGGCTCAGCGACACCGAGTTGATGCACCACCGCTGGTCGGTGGGCACCTGGTAGCCCTCGCCCTCGAACACGTGGCCCAGGTGCGAGTCACACGCAGCACACCGGACCTCGGTGCGGACGCCGCCCAGCGACCGGTCCTCGAGCAGCACGACCGCATCGTCCTCGGTCGGCTGGTAGAAGCTGGGCCACCCGCAGTGGGAGTCGAACTTGGCGTCCGAGCGGAACAGCTCGGCCCCGCACGCGCGGCACCGGTAGACGCCCTCGGTCTTGGTGTCGGTGTACTCGCCGGTGAACGGCGCCTCCGTGCCCGCCTCCCGCAGCACCCGGTACTCCTCGGGCGTGAGCTGCTCCTGCCATTCATTATCTGTCCGCTGAACCTTAGCCATGCTGATGAGACTACCCGCGCAGGTCAGATCGCCACGTCGTGGACCGGCTCGCCAGCGGCGTCCTCGCGCAGTTCCACCTCTGCCACCGTGCCGGCCGCCCGCACGTCCGCGAGCACCTCGGCCAGCGCGGCCAGCTGCGGCGCCGGCGCGGTCACCACGAGCCGGCGCACGCTGGCCCGCATCGGCAGCCGGGCCTGGGACTTCGCCTTGCGGATCGCGCCGATCGCCGCCGACGCGGCGTCCAGCAGGGCCTCCGCCTCCGTCCCGCCGGTGCCGCCGGCGGCGGCCTGGAGCGGCTCCGGTTCCGGCCACGAGGCCCGGTGTATCGACCCGCCAGACGCCGCGCCATCCTGCGTCCACGACCACACCTCGTCGGTGACGAACGGCAGGAACGGCGCGAACAGCCGCAGCAGCACCGAGAGCGCGAGCCGCAGCGCGGCAATCGCCGATGCCGCCGGGCCGGCGCCGCTGCCGCCGTACGCCCGGGGCTTGGCCAGCTCCAGGTAGTCGTCGCAGAAGAACCAGAAGAACCGCTCGGTCAGCTCCAGGGCCAGCGCGTGATCGTAGGCCTCGAACGCCTCGGTGCTCCGCTCCACGACGGTGGCGAGCCTGCCCAGCATCGCCCGGTCCAGCGGCTCGGCGACGGCCGACGCGTCACCGGCTCCAGCCATGCCGAGCACGAACCTGCTGGCGTTGAGGATCTTGACCGCGAGCCGCCGGCCGATCTTGAGCTGGCCCGGGTCGAAGACCGCGTCCACGCCGAGGCGGGCGCTCGCCGCCCAGTACCTGACCGCGTCCGAGCCGTACTCGCGCAGCAGCTCGGCCGGCGTGGTGACGTTGCCCTTGGACTTGGACATCTTCTTCCGGTCCGGGTCCAGGATCCAGCCCGAGAGTCCCACGTGCCGCCACGGCAGCACGCCCAGCTGCACATGCGAGCGCAGCACCGTGTAGAAGAGCCAGGTCCGGATGATGTCGTGCGCCTGCGGCCGCAGGTCCATCGGGAACACCCGGCCGTACAGATCCTCCGCCTCGTCGCCCAGCCCCCCGCAGGCCAGCCGGGGGCTTAGCGACGACGTGGCCCAGGTATCCATCACGTCGGGGTCCCCGGTGAACCCGCCGGGCACCCCGCGCTGGCTCTCGGCGTAGCCGGGCGGTGCCTCGACCGCCGGGTCGACCGGCAGCATGCCCTCGTCCGGCACGATCGGGGCGTCATACCTGGGGGCCCCCGCGTCGTCCAGCGGGTACCACACCGGGATCGGCACGCCGAAATAGCGCTGCCTGCTGACCAGCCAGTCCCCGGCCAGGCCGAGCACCCAGTCCTCGTACCTGGCCCTCATATGCGGTGGATGCCAGTCGAGTTCCCGGCCGCGGGCGAGCAGGGCCTCGCGCAGGCCCGCGTCCCGGCCGCCGTTCCTGATGTACCACTGCCGGGTCGCGATGATCTCCAGCGGCGCCTCGCCGTACTCGAAGAACTTCACCGGGTGCACGACCGGCTCGGGCTCGCCGCGCAGCTCACCGGCGGCGCGCAGCAGTTCGGTGACCCGGGCACGAGCCTGGCGGACCGACCGGCCGGCCAGCTCCCGGTACGCGGCCTGTGCGGAGGGGCTGGCCAGCCACGGCAGCGGGCCGTCCAGCAGCCGCCCGTCCCTGCCGATCACCGCGCGGGTCTCCAGGCCCAGGTCCCGCCACCAGGTGACGTCCGTGGTGTCGCCGAACGTGCAGACCATGGCGATGCCGGTGCCCTTCGCCGGGTCGGCGAGACGGTGCCCGAGGACCGGCACGCTGACACCGAAGAGCGGGCTGCGGACCGTCCGCCCGAGCAGGCCGGCGTAACGCTCGTCGTCGGGATGCGCGACCAGCGCCACGCAGGCGGGCAGCAGCTCGGGCCGGGTGGTCGCGACCAGCACCGGCCCGCCCGCGCCGCCCGGGGAGCCGTCCGGCTCGAACGCGATCCGGACGTACTGGCCTGCGATCTCCCGGTCCTCGAGCTCGGCCTGGGCGACCGCGGAGCCGAACGTCACGTCCCACAGCGACGGCCCGTCGGCGAGGTACGCCTCGGCGCTCGCAAGATCGCGCAGGAACGCGCGCTGCGACACGGCCTGTGCGCGGTTGTCGATGGTCCGGTAGGCAATGGACCAGTCCATCGAGAGCCCGAGGCGGCGCCACGTCTCCGCGTACGCGCGCTCGTCCTGCTCGGTCAGCGTCAGGCACAGCTCGACAAAGTTGCGCCGCGACACCGGCACCCGTTCGCGCGGCGCCGCGCGCCGCGAATGACCTGACGGCCCGGAATCACCCGAACGGCCCGCGCCGGCGGGCGGGGTGAAATCCGGGTCGTAGGGCAGTGCCGGGTCGCACCGCACGCCGTAGTAGTTCTGCACCCGGCGCTCGGTCGGCAGACCGTTGTCATCCCACCCGACCGGGTAGAAGACCTCCTTGCCGCGCATCCGCCAGAACCGCGCGAGCAGGTCGGGGTGGGTGTAGGAAAAGGCGTGGCCGAGATGCACCGACCCGCTGGCGGTCAGCGGGGGAGTGTCGATCGCGTAGACGTCGCCGCGATTGGCGGTCCGGTCAAACTTGTACTACACGCTCCTTGGCCCACCGGAGCATCCACTTGTCTTCGATGCCGTCAAGCGTGGGGCGGGCGTCAGGGCTCATGCCGGCCAGTGTAGCGCCGTGTGCGGGCCGCCGGAATTCGCCCGCCAGAAGCTGGTGTGAATCCGGAGAAGGGGGAATTGACACTACGTCGGTTACTAAGCGTAGTAGGGCGCATACCGATAGCGTTCGAATGACCTTGAACCTGTCCAACACGGGGAGATAGTGATCATGGCACGCATTCTGCCGAAAGCTGGCGCAGTACTGGCGGCAGCCGCGAGCATCGCGCTGCTCTCGGCACCCTGGGCGTCAGCGAGCATGACCGGCACCCAGTCGTTCGTTCTCACCACACGCTCGACGGCGTCGAACCCGGTCTATAAGGCGGTGGCGTCGGGCGTGTTCTCGGCCACCGGCACCATGCAGGCCACGTCGGCCGCCTCGACCGCCCCGCTCAAGGCCACGTTCCCCAAGGGCACCTTCCTGCTCAACGAGGTGTCGACCGGCAAGGAATCCGGCACCATCAACCCGTCGACCTGCGCGGCCGTCTACACCGACACCGGCCTGAAGTACAAGATCACTGGCGGCACCGGCAGCTACAGCGGAATCACCGGCAGCGGCACCGCGAACCTGAAGTTCACCGGTACGCTGCCGAAGCTCAGCAACGGCAAGTGCAACGAATCGAGCAGCGCGACCCCGTTGGCGGGCACCGCCCTGTCGGTCGTGCACGCGAGCGGCCCGGTCACCCTGCCGTAGCACCGGCGGTCAACCCTCACCCGTAGCCGTGAATGTACCGTTACGCGGGTCCTCTATTTGTCGGTCCAGCGCGGGCGCCCGAACCACCGGCCGTACCACGGGCCGTAGCGCGGATGCCACGCCGAGGAAACGCGGTCCTCCCGCTCCATGTCGGGATGCAGCACCGGCGCGCCGCTGGGCACGGGCAGATCAGCCACCTTGTCGATCTCGAACGTGCACTTGACGTACGCGGGCGTGATCGCCGCGACCTGGTCGGCGTCGATGAACCGGATCCAGCCCCGCGACTGCCCGACCCGCAGCATCTCGGCCCGCGCCGCCCGCTCGTTCTTCGGGTGCATCGCCGCGACCCCGGTGCCGGTGTACACCACGATGCCATCGAACACGTCGAGCTCGGGAACCTGGAGCACGTGCTCGACCACCCCGAACTGCTGTCCCGAGTGCGTGACCACCGGTACGCCGAGGCCGATCGCCATGTAGGAGATGGTGGACAGCTCCTCGTCCGGGTCGGACATGCTTCCTGCCCTCCTGCAGTCTCGCGCTGCCGCCGAAGCCAAGCGGGCCGAGCGGGCCCACCAGGGCGGGTGTTGAGCTGCTGATCGACGAGCGAGCGATACTGACCATTACTGATCGATACCTAGACCTACATTACTGGGGTGAACCTCACCCGGTGGGTGAGAGCACAAGGCATTGATCTGCAGACTGCATGCCGCTGGTTGCGGATAGGGCAGATGCCGGTGCCTGCGGTGCGGGTCAGCGAGCGCAGCGTCTTGGTTTCGCCTGGCGCTGCTGCCCTTGGTGGCGGGTTAGCGCGCTGTTGCCTGGGCCCGGGCTTGTCAGACCCCTTCTCTAGGATCGAACTAACAGTCGAATAGCGGTCCGCGGGGAGGTCCCCAGGTCATGCCGGTAACCGGCCAGGTGCGCGTCGGCGCGCGCCCGCATGGACGCAGGCCGGCCCGCGGCGCTGTGCTGTGCGCTCAGTGTGATCCAGGGTCGGCTCGCCAGGGCGCGTCATGACGTTGCGCAGGCTGCGGGTGATCACCGATCCGTTCGTGGTCGCGTCGCCAGCCGGAGCCAGGGTCCGCACGCGCCTGCAGGTGAGCAAGGCTGATGAGGATGTGCTGCGCCAGATCGGTGCTCACCTGGGGCGCCTGGCGAGTGCTGATCTGGCGCAGCGGTGCCAGGAAGGCTGCCTCGACGCCAAAGCTAAAGCACTGTCCCGCCGGCGGCGCAAGCAGGAGATGACCGCGGCCAGCTCGTCACGGTGGGCTGGTGCGATCACCCGGATCAGCGAGGATTGCTGGCAGTTGGCCAGCGTAACCTGGCTGCCGAGGCACGGTCGCTGCGGGCTCGCATCGGCCGGATCGGCCAGCGTCTTCACGTTGCGGCAGGCGGCCAGTGTGGCCGGGTTCGTGGCTACCCCACCCAGGCGGAGCGGTGGCAGAAGCAGCAGCGCCTGCAGCACCTCGTTGCGCGCCTGCAGGCCGTCGAACGGCAGCTCGCCGATGGCGATCTCAGTGTCTGCCGCGGTGGCCGCAGGCTGGCCCGGGTCCGGCACCACCTGGCTGAGGCCGGGCTCGACGGCGCGGGCTGGCGCGAGCGCTGGGAAGCGGAGCGGTGGTTTATCACCGCCGATGGCGAGGCTGGGTCGTGGCTGGGTAATCTGACGGTCCGCTGGCACCCGGTCGAGTGCTGGGCGGAAATCCGGTTGCCGGGGCCGCTGGAGCATCTGGCTAACCGCCCGCATGGGCGCTACCGGCTCTCGTGCCCGGTTAGCTTCCCTTACCGCGGCTGCGACGTCGCTGCCCGGGCTGAATCGGGGGCGGTGCGCTATGACATCGCGTTCGATCCGGGACGGCGGCGCTGGTACCTGGATGCGTCCTGGGGACGACAACCTGCCGGGCAGCCAGGCCTGTCCGAGCTGAGGCAACACCCGGTGCTGGCGATCGACCTGAACGTGGGTCACCTCGCGTTCTGGGTGCTCGACCCGTCCGGCAACCCGGTAGGCGAGCCGGGGATGGTCTTGCTGGAGCTGACCGGGCTTTGTGCCCAGACCCGGGATGGGCGCCTGCGAGCCGCGGTCAGCACACTGATCGGTATGGCCGAGGCGGCCGGCGCGCGGGCGATCGTGATCGAGGACCTAGACTTTGCCCAGGCCCGCAACGAAGGACGGGAGCGGGCCGGGCGGCGGCCAAGCCGGGGCAAGGCCGGACGCCGATTCCGCCAGGCGGTCGCAGGCATCCCTACGGCCAGGTTCCGGGACCGGCTCGTACAGATGGCGTTCAACGCCGGGCTGGCGGTCGTGTCGGTCGACCCGGCATACACCAGCCGCTGGGGAGCGGAGCACTGGCTCGCCCCGCTGCGGCATCAGGCTTCCGGTGCCACCGGCCATCATGCGGCTGCGGTGGTCATCGGCAGGCGCGCGCTCGGGCAGCGAGCGCGGCGACGGGCAAGGTGTGACCCGACCCCACCAGCGGATGGGCGAAGGAGAGCTACCCGCTCCGCCGCGTGGCCCGCGCCAGCTCCGGCTGGCCTGCCCGGCGCGCGATCCAGGGACACCGGGTCCCGCGAGGCCTGCGGGCAGCTGCCTCGGCAGCGTCAGACCCAGCAGGCCGACCGGTCACCCCCGGCCGACCAGGCGACCCAGGACCGCTCGGGGCCACCCGCTGATCCGGATTCACTCCTGATCAGTGCCTAGGAACGGTGTTTCGGCGCGAACAACCGTATCGTCGGTGGTGTCGGTCCCAGTCACGGATGGAGGCCGCGGTGGCTCCCGAGATCAACCTAATCGACCCGGACACCTATCAGCGCGCCGGTGCGCCGCACGACCAGTTCGCCTGGCTGCGCCGGAACGACCCGGTGCACTGGCACGCGGATGGCGGCGACCCGTCGTGGCCCGGCTTCTGGGCGGTGACCAGGCACGCCGACGTCGGGCACATCTCCCGGCACCCCGAGGTCTTCTCGTCGAGCCGGCGGCTGGTGCTGTTCGCCGAGACGCCGGAGCCGGAGATCGAGATGCAGCGGCTGATGATGCTGAACATGGACCCGCCGCAGCACACCAGGCAGCGCAGCTTCGTGAACCGCGGGTTCACGCCGCGGATGATCGCCAGGCTGGCCAAGCACGTCAGGGAGATCTGCGACACGCTGATCGACGAGGTGGTGTCCCGCGGTGAGGCCGACTTCGTCACCGACATCGCCGCCCCGCTGCCGCTGCAAGTCATCTGCGAGCTGGTCGGCGCGCCGCCCGAGGACCGCGACTGGATCTTCGACCTTTCCAACAAGCTGGTCGGCTACGACGACCCCGAGTTCCGGCACTCACCGGAGGAGGGGATGCAGGCTGCGGCAGAGATCTACGCCTACGCGGACGAGCTCGCCGCGCGCCGCCGCGCGCAGCCCGCTGATGACATCGTGACCCGGCTGCTGCAGCCCGACGACGCCGGCGAGGTGCTGACCCCCAGCGAATTCGACCTGTTCTTCCTGCTGCTGGCCGTGGCCGGCAACGAGACAACGCGCAACGCGGCGTCCGGGGGGATGCTCGCGCTGTTCCAGCACCCCGGCCAGTGGCAGCGGCTGCTGGCCGATCGCGACCTGATCCCCACCGCGGCCGAGGAGATCGTCCGCTGGGTGAGCCCGGTGAACCTGTTCCGGCGCACCGCGGCCTGCGACACCGAACTCGGCGGCCGGGCGATCGCCGAGGGCGACAAGGTGGTGGTCTTCTATGCCTCGGCCAACCGCGACGAGGCTGTGTTCGAAGACCCGCAGGATTTTGACGTCGCCCGCGACCCGAACCCGCACGTCGGGTTCGGCGGCGGCGGCCCGCACTTCTGCCTGGGCAGGCATCTGGCCGCGCTCGAGCTCCGGGTGCTGCTGGCGGCGCTCGCCGAGCGGATGCCGGACATCGAACTCGACGGCGAGGCCAGCAGGCTCAGGTCCAATTTCCTCAACGGCATTAAGCACATGCCGGTGCGCTTCACCCCGTCGGTGCCCAGAACCTAGTACTGCGCGGTCAGAGGGTGTCCCGGTTGCTCGTCGCAATCGATCATGACACCCTCCGGCCCGTCCCCTCATCTCCGCCCTACGTTCACGGAATCCACCACTAGCGGTTGTATCGGCCGTACCTGATGGTGGCGCCGGCAACGGTCATCGTGAACACGATGAGCCAGACGGCGCCGCCGACGACCACGTCGGACTCAGTGCCGCGATGGGGCTGGGTGAACGCGGCGGTGAGGCTGACCCGCGCCGCCAGGCTGCTCCAGATGGCGAGCTGAGCTACGAGAGCGGCGTACAGGACCAGGAGGACGATGCGCAGGTGCGCTGGCCGTGTCCCGGCCGGGTGCAGGTTGTTGGGGCCGACATGAGCGGCGTGGCTGGTGTTCATTTTTCCTCCTCCGGAGTTACCAGATCCACTGGGTGTGGCGGTGTTGCTTGCTGGCTGACAGGTACTGAGCTGGCCACTGGGCCATGGTCTGGCCGGGTCGCGGCTTCGAATATTGCGACTAGCTCGGCGCCGTAGGAGTCCAGGTCAAGCTCGGGATTGGCGGCGTACTGGTCGAGCAGGTCATCCAGGGCGGCCTTCATGACCGCGGCCATGATGTCCGGGTCGAAGCGGCCCAGACGCCCGGTTTCCCGACCTGCGCGCAGGACCTGCGCGACGGCGGTGATCTCGTTGGCGCGGACGTCGAAGGCGGGGTTGGGACGGCCGGTCTCGTCGCGGAAGGCGTTGTAGATACGGACCAGCGCGAGCACGTCCCGGCCGTGGTTCTGGATGTAGCCGGTCCAGGTGGTGAGGTAGGCGGCGACGAACCGCTCCGGGTGCTGCAGTGGGTTCGCGGCGAGCAGCCGGGGCTCCAGGTACTTCCCCATCTGGGCGATCACGTCGGCGATCACTGCCTGGATCAGGTCGTTCTTGGCCGGGAAGTGGTAGGTGACCACGCCCTTGCTCACCTCGGCCCGGCGGGCCACCTCGGCCACCGTGGTGCGCGGGTAGCCGACCTCCACGATCGCGTCGACCGTGCACTCCACCAGCTGGTCGCGGCGCTTGCGCTGGGTGAAGGTGGCTTCCTCGCCGGCCTCTCTCGTACGCATAACATAAGATTAGTACGGTCGTACTAATCTTGTCAAGGGAACGCGCACCCCGGAGAGCCGGCAGGACGCGCGGCATATACCGGTGCGCTTCACCCATCGGTGCCCAGAACCCAACTCCTAGTTACACCCCGACGACCCCGGCATGAACGGGCCTGGGCCGACGGGAACGCGCGGACCCTCTCACACGTCCTACAGCCGGGCGGTGGCGCCGGTAATCTTTCCGTCCTAGCTAGGATGTCGCGCGCTTTGGCTACGTCTCCGGAGGTATCTGGGTGGGACTGACAAGCCCCGCTCTGATAGCAACGGTGGCGGTGTTCGCGGCGGCGGCGCTGGCGGCGATTCTGTGGTACTGGCCGAAGCTGTCCGGCCGGGGCGTTATGCCGGTCGCGGCGCGGATCGGGGCTCTCGGCGTGCTCCAGCTGAGCGTGCTCGGACTCATCTTCCTGATCGTCAACAGCTCCGCCGAGTTCTACTCGTCGTGGTCGGACCTGTTCGGCGACCAGTCCGGCGGTGGCGCGATCGTCGCCGGCCAGGCCCCTGCCGGCCAGAACGCCGTCAGCAGCCGGTCGGTGGCGCCGTTAACCGAGCTTGCGAGTTCGGCAGTTGCGGTGCCCGGCCGGCCAGCGGAGGCGGGCGGCCGGCTGCAGACGGTTCGGCTGTACGGCCAGCTCTCCGGGATCAGCGTGCTGGGATACGTGTACCTGCCGCCCGGCTACGGAGCCGGGCGCGTGACTGCGCTGCCGGTTACGGTGGTGATCTCCGGGGAGCTGGACAACCCGGCGAGCCCATACGGTGCTGGCGTGCTCGCGGGCACGGCGGCCAGCCAGATCGCCGCGCACCGCCTCGCGCCGATGATCATTGTCATGCTGCCGGCGGCAATCGGGCAGCACGACGCCGGCTGCCTGAACGTGCCCGGCGGCACCCAGGCGGCCCTGTTCCTCACTCAGGACCTGCCACAGCTCATTGACTCCGGCTACGGGGCGGCGCCGCCGGCGACCCGCCGCTGGGCGGTGGCTGGTGACTCATCGGGCGGGTACTGCGCGCTCCAGCTCGCGATGACAAGCTCGGAGACCTTCGCGGTTGCGGCCGTGCCGCCGGGCGGCTACACCGCGCCGCCGGGTCCCGCCGAGTTCGGCGGCAGCCCGCAGATCCGCGCCGAGGACAACCTGTCCTGGCTGCTGAAGCACCAGCCCATGCAGCCGATCTCGGTGCTGCTCACCGGCAGCGGCGCCGGGCAGCCCTTCCTCACCGGCGCCCGCCCGCCCATGCACGTCGGCCAGGTCGGCCTGCCTCCCGGCAAGTGGCAGCTGTCCGGTGTCTTCGACTGGATCGGCAGCACTCTTCAGCCCTTAGCCGTGCGGAGCTGACGCCATGGGACTGACCAGCGGATTCTTCACCGGGCTGATGATCGCCCTGGCCCTCGGCTCGGTCGCGGCCACGGTCTGGCTGTGGCCGCGGTTCGCTGGCCAGCGGCTCACCATGATGGCGGCCAGGCTCGGCCTGATCGCCGCCAGCCAGCTCCTGGTGCTGGCCGCGGTCCTGGCCTTCGTGAACGGCTACTTCGCGTTCTTCGGCTCCTGGTCCGCGCTGTTCGGCAACGGGGGATCGGCGCCGATCGCCGTGGCCGGGGCGGTCGCGTCGTCGCGGCCGATCGTGGTCACCGGGTCCGATCTCGGCCCGGTTCCCGGCGGGTCCGCCCTGCCCGAGCTGGCGGATGGGAAGCTGGCGGACAAGCCGCCGCATTTCCAGGGGCAGAGCGCGTCACCGAGCAACGTGACCGTCGCTCCGGGCCTCGACCTGAAGAACGGTGCCGTGGCCGCCGCCCGCAAGGTCGGGAAGATACTGCAGATCACGGTCACCGGGGAGCACACCGGCATCGCCGGCGCGGCCGACTACGTCTACCTGCCGCCGCAATACTTCCAGCCCGGTTACGCGCACGTCCGGTTTCCCGTGGTGCTCGCACTGACCGGGTACCCCAACGACACGTGGTCGATCGTCCGGTGGCTTGACCTGCCGTCCACCGCAGCGGACCTGGTGGCCCGCGGCAAGATCGGGCCCGCGGTCTACGTCATGATGAACGTCTCGGTCGCGCTGCCGCGCGACACCGAGTGCACCAACGTGCCCGGTGGCCCGCAGGCCGAGACGTTCCTCGCGCAGGACGTGCCGCTGGCGGTGGAGCGGACGTTCCGGGTGCAGGCCGGCCGCTCGGGCTGGGCCGTGCTCGGCTACTCAACCGGCGGCTACTGCGCGGCCAAGCTGGCCATGATGTACCCGTACCAGTTCTCCTCGGCGGTCTCGCTGGCCGGCTACTACACCGCGCTGCAGGACAGCACCACCGGAAACCTCTATGGCGGCAGCACCGCCTTCCGGAACGAGAACAACCTGGACTGGCGGCTGATGCATTTGCCTGCCCCGCCGGTCTCGGTGCTGGTGACATCCAGCCTGGTCGGCGAGCATGACCTGGCGGGAACGCTGGCCTTCCTGCACCTGATCCACTCGCCCATGCACGGCTACTCGCTGTTCCTGCAGCAGGGCGGGCACAACTACGGCACCTGGGTACGCCAGCTGCCGCAGTCCCTGGAGTGGCTGAACCAGCGGCTGACCCCGGTCGTGCCGCCCGCCCAGCCGAGGCCTCGGCCCAGCCACTGAGCGGCCGCGCCATCGTGCGGTGCCTCTCGTCTGGCTATGGCTGTCACACCCTGCTGGGATAATGGAGGCATGCCGCAAGCACAGCAATCACGCCTGGTCGGCCGGGAGGCCGAGCTGAGCAGGCTGCTCGCGCTGCTGGACGATGCGGCGGCAGGCCGGCCGGTCGTGGCACTGGTCAGCGGCGACGCAGGGGTTGGCAAGACCCGGCTGGTCACCGAGCTGTCGGCGGCGGCGCGGGACCGCGGCTTCGCCGTGCTGACCGGCCGGTGCGCCGAGCTCGCGGACACCGTTCCGTACCTGCCGCTCGCCGACGCGCTGCGGGACGCGGCGACGGGGGAGGCTGCGAGCAGCCCGCTGCTCGATGCGCTCGCCGCCAGGCCGGTGCTGTCCCGGCTGCTGCCCGACGTCGGCCCCGGCCGGCCGGTGGGCGGGGACATGCCCGGGCTCGCGCAGCAGCAGCTGTTCGGGGCGGTGCTCGGCATGCTCGCCGAGCTTGCCGAGGCAAGCCCGGTGCTGCTGGTCCTCGAGGACCTGCACTGGGCCGACCACTCCACCAGGGACCTGGTCACGTTCCTGAGCCGGGCGCTGCACCGCGAGCGGCTCGCGATCGTGGTCACCTACCGCACCGATGATATGTACCGCCGGCATCCGCTCCGGCCGGTCGTCGCCGAGCTGACCCGGTTGCCCAGCGTGACAACCGTGGCGCTCGGCCCGCTCAGCCCGGCGGCCATGGCCGAGCACCTGACCGCGCTCTCCGGCCGGGCGCTGGACGCCGCGATGCTGGAGAGCGTGATCACCCGCGCCGAGGGCAACGCCTACTACGCGGAGGAACTGCTCGCGGCCTCCTGCGACGGCAGCGAGCTCCCGGCCGGGCTCGCCGACCTGTTGCTGGCCAGGGCCGAGCGGCTGTCCCCGGCCGCGCAGCAGGTGCTGCGGACCGCCGCGGTCACCGGGCGCCGGATCGACGACGAACTGGCCAGGCAGGCGTCGGGGCTGGACGGGCCCGAGTACGACGAGGCCGTCAGGGAGGCGGTCGCGCACCAGCTTCTTGTGCCGGACGGGGAACGGGGCTACGCGTTCCGGCACGCGCTGCTGCGCGAGGCCATCTACGCCGACCTGCTGCCCGGGGAGCGGACCCGGCTGCACGGACGGCTGGCCGAGCTGCTGGCCGGCGTGCCGGGAACCGCGGCGGAGCTCGCGCATCACAGCCTGGCCAGCCACGACATCCCCGGCGCGTTCGCGGCATCGGTGGCGGCAGGGCGGGAGGCTGACCGGCTCGCTGCCCCGGCCGAGGCGCACCGGCACTACAACCAGGCACTGGCGCTGTGGGAGCGGGTCCCCGAGCCGGAGACGCTGAGCGGGATGGGCAGGGGCAAGCTCGCGTACCGCGCGGCGATCAGCGCGGCCGACAGCGGTGACATCACCCGGGCGGTCCAGCAGCTGCGCCGCCTGATCGACTTTCTCGGCGACGGGTCAGCCGATCCGGTGCTGTTCTGCCGGGCCAGCGAGCGGCTCGCGTACTTCCTGGAGGATATCGAGGAGGACGAAGCCTCGATCGCCGCCGCCGAGGCGGCAGTTGCGGCGTTGCCTGAAGAACCGCCGACCTGGGAGCGGGCCGCCGCGCTGGGGACCTACGCGCGCGCCCTGCTGTCGATGAAGGACGAAGGCCCGGCACGGTTCCAGGCGGAGCGCGCCCTGGCCGCCGCCACGGCGGCGAAGGCGCCGTGGGTGGAGGCGGACGCCCTGGTGACGCTCGGCCAGCTCAGCGAGCGGGCCGGGCGGGTCGAGGAGGCCATCGACCTGTTCACCCGGGCGTTCCAGCAGGCCCGCAGCGCCACCGTGCTCGGCGTCGAGCTGCGGGCGGCGTTCCAGCTTGCGCGAGTACAGCTGGAGTCGGGCTACCTGGAAGCGGCGAGCTCGACCGCGCACGAGGGCGTGCTCCGCGCCGACGAGGCCGGGCTCGGCCTCGCGCCGTACGGCTACGACCTGCAGTACCTGCATTACCTGGCGCACTACGCGGCCGGGGCATGGGAGCACGCCCAAGAGCTCGCCGACGGCTTCGCCACCCGGGTGACCAGCCCGTCCGAGGCCAGGCTTTCGGCGATGGCGCTGTTCATCGACGTGGCCAGGGACCGGCCCGCGGTGGCCGAGCGCCGTACCTGGCTTGAGCCGTTCTACGGCAGGGATGGGTTCGCCGAGTACATCGCCCGCGGCCTGCTGGGCGAGCACGCGTACTGGCACGGCGACGGCGAGGCCGCGCTGGCTGAGTCGCAGGCGATGATCCGCGCGTACGAAAAGCTGTACGGCCGGTATGCGCCGCCCGTTATCAGGCCGGCCGCGGTCGGGCTCGCCGCGCTGGCCGACCGGGCCACGCAGGCCCGCGCCGCCGGCGACGCCGGGCGTGCCCAGGCGGCAGTGGAGGCAGCGCACGGCCTGGTGGATATCGCCCGCGAGGGCGCCGCCTACCCGCTGCGCCCGCACGCCGTGCTCGGCGTGGAAGGCCGCGGCTGGCTGGCGCGGGCCGAGGCCGAGTGGCGCCGTGCCCAGGGCGACAACGACCCGGCGGCCTGGCAGGCCGTGACCGACGTGTTCGAGCCGGCGTTCGTGTACGAGGCCGCCAGGTCGCGCTGGCGGCTGGCCGAGGCGCTGGCCGAGGCGGGCCGCAGGGACGAGGCGCAGCAGGAACTGCTGCTCGCGGCGGAAACCGCGGAGCGGATCGGTGCCACGCCGCTGCGCGCGGCCCTTTCCGACCTGGCCCGCCGCGCCCGGCTGGCCGACCGGTCGGTCCCCGCCGCCGCTGGCCGCGGTGCCGGGCCCGGCGGAGCGGCTACCCGCGGCCCGCTGGGCGGGCTCACCGGCCGTGAGGTTGAGGTGCTGCGCCTGCTCGCGGCGGGGCAGAGCAACAAGGAGATCGGCACCAAGCTGTTCATCGCTCCCAAGACGGCCAGCGTGCACGTGTCCAACATCCTGGCCAAGCTGGGCGCGGCCAGCCGGACCGAGGCGGCGGCGATCGCGCACGCGCAGGGCATCGGCCTGCCCGGGCAGCCGAAGAGCTGAGGAGACGCCTTGGCCGTGCCGCGGACGTCTCCTGACTGCGTGCTGTTCACCACCTATAACGTGCTGAACCTGTTCCAGGACGACTCGCCCGAGGAACGGGACCGCTACCGGCTGGTCGTGGGCTCGATCCGGGCCCTGGACACGGACGTGCTGGCAGTGCAGGAGATCCGCGCGGCGGACGAGCAGACCGCACGGCAGCGACTGCGCCAGCTGGCCGACGACGTCGGAATGTCCTGCTCGGTTCCGGAACCCGACCGCGAGGGCCAGCCAGCGCTGGCCGTGGGCGGGCACGGCTATCACTGCGCGCTGCTGTGGCGTGAGGGCATCGAGCCGGTGCCCGGCTCGCTGCGCTGTTACGGGGCGGGGTACTTCTGGCACTCGCTGGCGAGCGTCACGCTGGATGTCGGCGGCACCCGGGTGCGGCATGCGGCACACCACGCCACGCCGTTCGGCAGGCGGCTGCGGGCCGACCAGAACGAGCTGCTTGTCGCGCTGGCGACCGGTTCGTCGGCGGGCATGCCGACGCTGGTCGGGGCGGACTGGAACACCGAGTGCGCGGACCGGGTGCGCGACGACGACTCGGGGG
>Ga0208725_1000010_pt1 | contig 40324 bp, 31 predicted proteins | sample MicForSoSWNH13_O_FD_188004 | JGI IMG/M metagenome (GOLD analysis project Ga0208725, IMG submission 188004) | Forest soil microbial communities from Harvard Forest Long Term Ecological Research site in Petersham, Massachusetts, USA - MetaG HF011... | ecosystem: Environmental > Terrestrial > Soil... | reverse complement strand
CGAGCCGCTCCTCGAGCTGCACCTCCAGCTCGGAGTGCCAGCGCTCCGGCTCGAGGATGTTCACGCTGACGTAGCCGGCCTCGAGGGCGGCGCGCAGCAGCCGGGCGACCTGGAACCGGCTGATCCCCAGGTTGGCGGCGATCTCCTTATGCGAGAGGTGCCGCCGGTAGGCCTGGTAGCTGACCTTCAGCATCAGCCGCTGGTTCTCGGAACCGGAACCGCCTGCCATGTCCCGCCCCTCTGGCGCTCATGTGAGCAAACGCGCTTAAATGAGCATCGTGGACCCGGCCGCCCGCTTGCGTCAATAGCAGGTCAAGGGTGCAGGTGGCGCCCTGCGAAAGGAGCGGACATGCAGAACAGCGACGCGACGTGGTGGGCCGAGTTGCGCGCGGAGTTCCCGTACCTGCAGGACCATGTGTTTGCGTGGTCCGGCGGGCAGGTGCCGATCGCGGTGAGCGTCCGGGCGGCGATCGAGCGAGTGATGGCGGCGTGGGACGACGACCCCGTCACGCTCTCGCAGCGTGAGTGGGCGGTGTTCGACGGGGCTCGCGAGGAGGTGGCCACGATGCTGCGCTGCCCGGCCGAACGGGTCGCAGTGAGCGAGAGCACCTCGCACGCCATGTCCGTGGCCACCGCGATGGTCCTGGCCCGCTGGCAGCGGGCGGGCGCGCCCGCGGCCAATGCAGTGCTGCACTGGGACTGCCACCCGGCGAGCAGCTACCAATGGCTGATAGCGAGCCAGCAGCATCCATCGCTGAGCGTCCGCTGGGCCACCCGCGGCGATCACGAGGATCCGGTGCAGGCCCTCGTCGCGAGCGCTGACGAGGAGACGATCGCGGTGGTCGCGACGCATGTGGCGTGGCGCAGCGGCGCCGCTCTCGACCTGGCGGCTCTGGGCAGCTATCACCGCGCCGCGTCGTGGGCGCTGCTGGTCGACGCCGCCCAGTCGGCGGGGGCCGTGCCGCTCGGCCTGTACGCCGACGACATCGACTTCATCGGTTTCCCCGGCTACAAGTGGCTGCTGGGCCCGCCCGGAATCGGCTACCTGGTACTGGGAGCGGACTGGGTAGACGAGCCGAGCCCGATCAGCGGGTGGGCGGCGGTCAGGGACTTCCCCGTAGACGTCACCGAGTTCAAGCCGATGCCGGGCGGTTCCGGCGTGCGCTACGGCATGCCGAACTTCATTCCGCTGGCCGGATCCCAGGCCGCGCTGCGGCTCATCAACCGGGCCGGGATCGACCGGATCTCCGCCCGGGTGGCGGACCTCACCGGCGCGCTGCTGAACGGCCTGGACGAACTCGGCTTCGACCCCGTGACGCCGCGCCCGGCGAGCCAGCGGGCCGGCGTGTGCTCGGTAGAGGTCCCGGACCTCGAGCAGGCGGTCGCGGCGCTCGCCGAGCACCGCATCTCCACGATGCCCGAGCTGAACTACATCCGGCTCGACCTGCACGCGTTCAACAACGACGAGGATGTGGCGCGCATCCTTGACTGCTTCGCCGGCCTGCGGCCCTGAGCCGTGGTATCAGCCACCTAGTCCAGAGATCAGGTTGACGGCGGCCGCCAGGATGATGGCGCCGAACAGGTAGGAGAGCAGGGCGTGGCGCAGCGCGACTGCGCGGAGGTCCGTGCTCTTCAGGTTGGTATCGGAGACCTGGAAGGTCATCCCGATGGTGAGCGCCAGATAGGCAAAGTCGCGGTAGCAGGGCCTCTGGTCCGAATTGAAGTCGATACCGCCCACGGGGTCGCGGTAGTACAGCAGCGCGTAGCGCAGTGTGAAGATCGTGTGCACGGTCAGCCAGGACACCGCGACGCTCAGCAGGCCCAGGCTTGCCAGCATGCCTTGGGTCAGGCCGTGCACGGCATGGGCCCGGACCAAGACGACGCCAACGGCCGCGAGGCTGGCCACGCACGCGCACAGCATGAGGACATCGCTGCCCGCCCTGCTGGGGTCTTCCCTGGTTGCTCGCGCGGCAGTCGTGTCGGCGGACAAAGGCCAGATGCCCAGCCAGACGGTTGTGGCGAAGAAGATCGCGGTTGCGTCCCAGCCGATGGCAGGGGCGTAGACCCAGCTTCCGAACGCCGCTGCGATTGCCGTGGCTACGACGCCGACCGCGGCCGAGAACATGAGGCGGGTGCGGCGCCGGTGCCAGAGCCAGCGTGCCAGTGGGTGCGCTGGCCCGGCCAGATGATCTTGGGCATTCATGTAGCAGTTATCCCATCGATGCGCGGTGTCATACCGCCTTGGCGCCAGCGGGCAGCTGAGGCGCACCAGTCTGCCATCGGCAATGTCGCCTCGGGTCCTACGCATCAATGAGGCGGAGGTAATCCGTACGCGAACAGGACACGAAGAATTGACGAGTCGCGCGGCACAGACTTGACGAAACCCGTTAGACGTGCGAACCGTTTGGAGGGCTATCAAATCACCAACAATCAGCGGCTGTCAGACAAGAGGGAGCACGATGACAGTAACTCGCATTCGGGTGCGCCGGCGCTGGCTGGCTCTGGCCGGCTCGCTGGCCGCCCTGGCCGTCCCGGTATCGATCTTCGCCGTTCCCGCAGCGGCCGGCGCTTCCCCCGCTTTCGGAGCGGGCCACGACTGGCTGACGCCGGGCAACCTGCTGGTGACCACCGGCGTCTGGACGACCAATACCGACATTAACGCCGGCACCACCGAGCTGCCCCCCAACTGTGCTGCCGCCAACCCTGCCTACGTCACCTGCGGGACCGCAGTGGCCCCGGGCACCTATCCCATCGTGTTCAACAACGACGCCTCCGACGGAAGCTTCGGCGTCACCGAGCCAATCGTGCTTGACGAGGTCAACCCGCACAACGGCCGCCTGGTCAAGGCGGTGACGGTCCCGGACAACCCGGCAAATGGCGACTACCTGACCACGAGCTTCTCGTCCAAGTCCGAGCTCGCTGTCTCCCAGTCGACGGACGGGCAGTACGACACATTTGTGGGCTACGTTGCCCCTCCTGGCACGATCGACGCTTCGAACGCCAACACTCCCGGCGAGATCGACCCGACCATTGCGGACCCGGCCACGCCGGTCTACCGCGCCGTGGCCCAAGTCAGCGCCGCCGGCCGGTTCGAGTTCACCGAGACCAATGCCTTCAGCGGCGACAACGGCCGTGCCGCGATCCTCGACCCCGAGGATGGCCCCCGGGGCACCATCTTTGCTGTGGGTAACGCCGGCAACGGCGCCAGCCCTGAGCCGGCTGCCGTGATCGGCGGCGCCGGGTCGCAGATCCTCACGCCGGCGGACGAGCCCGAAACTGCCCAGACCCCCGGCACCCCGATCCCCTTCGGCAACTTCAACGTCACTGAGCTCGGCGACCCGGCCGACAAGTCTGGCAAGGACGACAACTACCGGGGCCTGAGCGTCTACGACGGCGTCGTCTACTTCACCAAGGGATCGGGCAGCAACGGCGTCGACACCGTCTACTTCGCCGACCCCAGCGGATCGGCTAGCGCTGCCAACGGCGTGGGCCTCCCGTCGACCTCGGAGACGCTGCCGAGCGTGTCGAGCTGGACCGCCCCGACCTACAGCACCAGCAACTCCGCTCTGGGCCTGACCACCAAGAACCCGGGGTTGACCCCGACCAATGCCTACATCCTGAAGGGCTTCCCGACCGCCCTCGCCAAGGGCGCCACGGACGCGTCTGACTACCCGTTCGGCCTGTGGTTCGCCAACCCGACCACGCTGTACGTGGCCGACGAAGGAGCCGGCGACAACACCTACAACGCCGCGACCAACACTTACACCGCGGCCGCCGCTTCGACGACCGCCGGGCTGCAAAAGTGGTCGTTCAACTCTTCGGCCGGTGAGTGGCAGCTCGACTACGTGCTGCAGGGCGGCCTCGATCTGGGCACGCCCTACCGGGTCGCCCCGGACGGCCGGGGTGACCACTACCCGGCCGGGCTGAACAGCACAGACGCCGGTACTGGCCTGCCGTGGGCGCCGGCTACCGATGGCCTGCGCAACCTGACCGGCCGGGTCAACCGCAACGGGACGGTATCTCTGTGGGCGTCCACCTCAACGGTGAGCGGTTCAGGCGACCAGGGGGCCGACCCCAACAAGCTCGTCGAGATCACCGACGACCTGGGTGCCACCGCGGCCAGCCAGGTGGCGCACGAGCGATTCCAGACAGTGCTGCAGGCGACCTACGGCCAGGTCGTCCGGGGCGTGTCGTTCACGCCAGGCACGCCGCTAACCAACGGCAACAACACCAGCCCTCGGTCAGCCCTCCCGCCGGCCCAGCCGGGCCGGCTCCGGGCCCGCGAGCGGGGCTGACACCGAGCTAACAATCCCGGCGCCCCGAACGGCTGGAGAGGCCGGCCCTCGCAAGAGGGCCGGCCTCTGCGCGTCTCCCCCAGTCGCACCTGCTGGTTAAAATCGCCATCGAGCACCGCTGGGCGGCTACCCGGCGGCGGGGCGTTCCTGGATGATCCAGTTGTTGCCGTCGGGATCGGAGAAGAAGGTCATCGTGCTCCACGGCTCGTCGCCGCGGCCGGGCACCTGGACACCGCTCTCGTAGTGGACCACCTCACCCAGGGGAGCACCGAGCCTGGTCAGCTCCGCATGCGCGGCCACGACGTCGGGAACGACGAGGGTCAGCCCGCGCTGCAGCTCGCCACCGCCTGCGACCAGGTGGATCGAGCAGCCGGACCCGGGCGGGGTGAGCTGGACGATGCGCATATCCCCAGCCACGACGCTGTCGATGTCCACGCTGAATCCGAGCTGCCTGCTGTAGAAGTCCTTCGCTCGGTCCACGTCGGAGACGGAGACCTGCACCACCTCGATCTTCATGTCCATGACGGTCATCCTTCTGCCCTCCGTGGTAGATCGGCCACATTGCGGCGTAGCCGCCGCTCTCTATGTCGAAACTCACGAGGAAGCGCCGAGGTTCGGCCTGATCCACCCAGCCCTGCCGCTCTTTGATCTGGCGGCCGAGTGCAACCAGGACGAGCATCGCAACTTAGACTCGACGAGGTCCAAGAACGTTCATGCCGGGTGATACATGGCATCCGACCACGCCACATATTCGCCTGCGTCGACGACGATGGAGTCATCAGGAAGGAGAAGAGAGCCAATGGCCGAGCATGCGGAGGGGCCACGCGTTATCCACTGCAAAGGCTCTTGGCTTGAGATAGGCCGACACTACGGTGAGGAACTCCGCGCCGATATTGCGCATGCTTCTCGTGCAATAGAGGAGTTGGCGATGGCGGCAGGACACGACCGCATGAGCCTCAAGGCTCGTATCAATGACTACATCCCTTACGCTCAAAAACTTCCAGCCAGATGGGATGAGCTGGTCGGGGTCGCGCAGGGATCCTGTCTCGCGATCGAAGACGTACTGTTGATGCAGATGCTCGAGGACCTGCTCGATGTTGACGCTTGCACCACCGCTGGCCGGGCCGGCTTTCTTCTCCACGCCGAGATGTGGTTTGCAAGTCACACCGACTATGCCGTCTTGATCTCCGAGCCCGCCGACGGACCGCCGGTGATCACTGTCAGTTGTATTGGGTTTCTAACGGGCGTGGGCCTAAACGGCAGTGGATTCGCCATGGGCGTGCAGACAACTTCTGCACGCGATGCGAGGGTCGGAGTCCCGCGTGCAATGGTCAGCAGAAGCGCACTGTGCGCCTTGTCGGCCGCCGATGCGGTACGGGAAGCGACGCGACATCACCGCTCAGGTGGAAACGGGTTCGTCATCGTCACCCCAACGGGCGTGCAGATTGCCGAGACCTCGGCGGCCATCGACGATGTCACCGAGGAGCGACCTTGGGCCGCCCATACCAACCACTACATCTCAGACAAGTTCCAGACGGTTGCGAACAGTGAAGGAGAGTCTGTCCAGCGCCTGGAGGAAGCGGTGGCGACGCTGGGCGGCGTCAGTGACCGCGAGCTGGTGGAGCGTGCCCGGTTTCTTATTCAGAGTCCAGGTTTTATCCCCCGCAGCCCCGACCGAAGCGTGGTGACGGCGTTCGTCATGCTGGCCGACATCGAGGCCGGTTCGGTGCAAACCGCGCCAGGCGGGGGCGGGCGGGGCCCGTGGGTGCACGTGACTCTGCCCTAGACAGTATGGCGTGGCCGGCCTGCGCCGGCCGGCTGCGGGACCGGGACCTCGGCGAGAAGTCGCTCCGGGGCATGCTCTGCACGGCCGACCATGGCGCGTGATGCCAGGGCGCTGCCGCATGTCGCGTCCGAGCTCACAAGCCGATGTTGGACTTGGCTCCCATATAGGAACCGACGCTAGGGAAGCCAGCCATAGCCAGCTGCCCGAACTTGTCGCTGAAACCCAGGCTCGGCAAGTCAGTGAGCTTCACGTACTCCGCGCTCCGGATCGGCCGCGAGTCAACGCCCTCGGTGACATCCCCGACGCTCCCGCCAGTCCGTTTGGCCTCGAAGGTGATGTGCACGACGTGGATGTCGCCGGGCAGATAGTCACAGACATACAGCAGCCGACCTACCGCCACTTCGATCCCGGTCTCCTCGCGCATCTCCCGTACCAGCGCGGTACCGAGAGACTCACCTTCCTCGACCTTCCCGCCGGGCAGCGACCAGGCCCGCCCGCTGCCTGTGTCCTGGTTGAGCAGAAGAATGTGATCATTCTCGATGACGACTCCGGTGACCCGAATATGCACGGGCCGAACGTACCCCGGCGCCGCTCACGCCCGGGGCCTGCTCACCGGAGACGCTGCAGTGCTGGCCCGGGCAGTCACCCTCCCGGAGGACGCCCGCGACAGCTCGCGCTGGCCTCGGCCGTCGAGGATCTGGGTGTCGCCGAGGCCCGGGCGGGCCGTACTCACCAGGCCATCGCCGCTCTCAGCCGCGCCATGGCCATCCACGCCGCCTGCAGGGCGAGCGGGGACATGGCCAGGGTCAGCCGCCGCCTCGGCGTCCGCCGCCGCCTGGCGTATGTCGTGGTGCCAGCCCGCGCGATCGGCGTCGTGCCAGGATTGCGGCATGGAACGTGTGACTGGCGTCGGCGGATACTTCCTGCGGGCCGCGGACCCGGCGGCCCTGGGCGCGTGGTATCGCGATTTCCTGGGCCTGAATGCCGATGAGAACGGCCTGTGGCGTCAGGAAGCCGGTCCGACGGTGTTCGCGACGTTCGAGTCTGGGACCGACTACTTCGGGTCCCGTGCCCAGCGGACCATGCTCAACCTCCGGGTCCGCGACCTTGAGGCGATGCTCGCGCAACTGCGCGCCAAGGGAGCCGACGTGGCTGCAGACACGCAGGACATGGAGGGAGTCGGTCGATTCGGCTGGGTCACCGATCCCGAGGGCAATCGGATCGAGCTGTGGCAGCCCGCCTGACTCCGCGCAACACCCGGGCAGCTCACTGAAGAGGTCACAACGGACTCTCGATCCGGACAACCGTCCCCTACCGCTACCTCGTGCTGGCGGCAGTGGATGTTAATCAGGGTCCAGCCTTCGGACTGAGATCAGGCAGAGACCGAGGTCACCGATTTTGGTCAGCAGACCACGCAGCGCGGGCTGATCGGCCAGCAAGCCGGAGATGACGGTCTGTGTGTCATCTCTTTCGATGTGCAGGCCGCCGAACCAGGCAGCCCACCGGCTGTCGAGGACGCCCTCGACGCGGATCTCGTAACGGGCAGGGCCGCCGGAGGCGCTCACGTCCGCTCCAGGGTCGCGCCGTGGCCCCAGGCGGACTGGATAGCTGTCATCAAGATCACCTCCTGCCGCCGGATGTGGTGCCTTCTGCAAGGCACGCTAAGAGCGGACGGCGGGCCGAGGCGTCACCCGAAGGTGGCAAACGGGTGGAATCTTGCGGTGATGTGCGCGCCCATTCGGGTCCCTCCCGTCCGGAGAGCCAGGTCATAGAATGGCCCCGTCCAGCGGCCGGACCGAGGCTCGCTGGCCGGCTGAGCGGTAGGTCCCGATGGCTGACCCGCCTGCGGCAGCCCCACGCGGGGCTGCCATGTCCGGGCAAAATGCCCTGCTGGCGACCAAGCTGCACATGCCACGGCCGCAGCCAGGCTTTGTGCCGCGCCCGCGTTTGGTGCAGGCGCTCAGCGAAGGGCTGACGCGGGGAAGAGTGCTGATTTGCGCTCCGGCGGGATTCGGCAAAACATCGCTGCTGGCCGACTGGGCCCGCGGTGGCGAGCGGCCGGTGGCGTGGCTGGGCCTGGATGCCGGCGACAACGACCCGGCCCGGTTCTGGCGCTACGTGGTCGCTGCGCTGGATCAGGCACAACCCGGGATCGCCGGGCGGCTGGGCCCGCTGCTCGGGCCGCCGGCCCCGCATTCGTTTGAGGGGCTTGTGACGGCCCTGATCAACGAGCTCGCTGCCCAGCCCGGCCGGGACGGGGTGCTGCTGGTCCTGGACGACTACCACCTGATCGATGCTGGCCCGGTGCACGAGTCGGTCGCGTTCTTGCTGGAGAATCTGCCGCCGGACCTGCTACTGGTGGTGTCCAGCCGGGCTGACCCACCGCTACCGCTGGCGCGGCTGCGAGCCCGCGGCCAGCTGGTTGAGCTGCGCGCCGCCGAGCTCCGCTTCACCACCGAGGAGGCGGCGCTGCTGCTGGGCGCGGCGGCCGGGCCGGCCCTGCCTGACACTGCGGTGGTGACGCTGACGGCCCGCACCGAGGGCTGGGCCGCGGGGCTGCAACTTGCCGCGCTGTCGCTGCGGGGGCGCACGGATGCGGCTGGGTTTGTCGCGGCGTTCAGCGGCAGCCACCGTTTCGTGCTGGACTACCTGGCTGATGAGGTCCTCGACGGCCAGCCCGGGCGGGTGCGAACGTTCTTGCTGGAGACCTCGGTGCTGGAGCGGCTGTCCGGCGAGCTGTGTGACGCGGTCACCGGCCGGCCCGGTAGCCAGGCGATGCTGGATCAGATCGAGCGGGCGGGCCTGTTCCTGGTGCCGCTGGATGAGGTCCGCGGCTGGTGGCGCTACCACCATCTGTTCGCCGATCTGCTCCGCGCCCGCCTGGAGCAGGAGCAGCCCGGCCGGGTGCAAGAGCTGCACCGGGCCGCGGCCGCCTGGTCCGATGAGCACGGCCTGGGCGACGACGCGGTACGGCACGCGCTGGCGGCCGGGGACCCGGCCTGGGCGGCCAGGCTGATCGAGCAGTACTTCGACGCAACCTTGTACCTGAGCAGTGAGGGGGCGACGGCGCAGCGGTGGCTTGCGGCGCTGCCCGCTGAGCTGGTCCAGACCCGGCCCCGGCTGTTGCTGGCGCAGGTGCTGCTTGCCGCGACGCTCGGCCGGGCGGAGGCGATGGAGCCGCCGCTGGACGCGGCCGAGCGCGCGCTGGCAGGCGCTGCGTCCGCGGCCGATGAGCCGTTCGAGCCGTCGGTCGGGATCGCCGCTAGCATGCTGGGGAACATGCCTGCGCTGATCGCGCTGCATCGCGGCTTTCTCGCCCAGCTTCGCGGTGACGCCGAGGGCACGGCCGCGTTCGCCTCGCAGGCCCTCGCCAGGCTCGGCGGTGATGAGCGCCTGCTGACTTCTACCGCCCAGGGACTTCTGGGGGCGGCTGAATGGTTTCGCGGCCGACTCGCAGACGCCGAGCAGGCTTTCCTGTCGGGCATCGCCGGGTGGCAAGCTGGCCAGCCCATCTCATGGGGTGTCTACCAGCTGGGTCAGGTCCAGCGCGCCGAGGGTCGGCTGGACGCGGCAGCCGAGACTTACCAGAAGACACTGGACATCGCTGCTGAGTCGGGCCCGCCGCCCGCGCCGCCCGCTGGCCCTGCATACGTTGGCCTGGCCGAGGTTGCCTACCAGCGGAATGAGCTCGACAGCGCCTTCTGGCAGGTCACCGCGGGCATCGCGGTATGCCGGCAGTTCCTCTACCCCGCTCCGTTGGGCACTGGCCTGGTGACCCTGGCGTGGATCCGGCAGGCCCGGGGTGATCCGGGCGGGGCGCTGGAGGCGATAGGCGAGGCAGGCCGGGCCGCCCTGGGCGCGGGCGTGACGGGCCTGCTCAACCCGGTGCCCTCGCAGAGGGCGCGGCTGCTGCTGGCCCAGGGCGATGTCACGGCGGCCAGCCAGTGGGCGAAGGCGGCTGGCCTCAGCCCAGAGGACGAGCCGGATTACCCCCAGGAGCCGGCGTATCTGGTGCTGGCGCGCGTGCTGCTGGCCCAGGACCGTCCCGGTCCGGCACTCACACTGCTGCAGCGGCTGCTGGCCACCGCGGAGAGCCAGGGCCGCATCGGCAGCGTCATCGAGATTCAGGCGTTGCGGGCGCTGGCGCTGGCCGCCCGTCGCGATAACGCCGGCGCTCTCGGCGCCCTGGCCGAGGCGGTCACGCTGGCCGGCCCGAGGGGCTACGTCCGGGTCTTTGCCGACGAGGGCGCTCCGATGGGCGCGCTGCTGACCCGGCTCTCCGCCGCCCGGAAGGACCAGCGAGCCCTCGCCCGCGACATCGACCCCGATTACCTGGCTGGGCTCCAGCGCGCCTGCGGGCAGGCAGGCGCCGCGCCGCCATCGAGGCGAGCGGCCGCCGCGGTACCGGGCATGGTCGAGCCGCTGACCGACCGCGAGCTGGAGGTGCTGCAGCTGCTCGCCGCCGGCAGGTCTAATCAGCGCATCGCCCACGAACTGGTGGTGGCGCTCGACACGGTCAAAAAGCACGTGACACACCTCCTGGGCAAGCTCGGGGCTGCCAACCGCACGGAGGCCGTCGCACGGGCCCGGCAGCTCGGCCTGATCCCCTGACACTGCACCCAGGCAGCCCCCTCTAGCACCTTCGGATGAGGGCTTGCCGCACGCCGATATTCCACCCGGCATGCACCTTCGGGTGACGCCTCACGCTGGCCGGAATCGTAGCGTTCCTCGAAGAACAGTCCCGAAGAAGGCCCGGCTCGTAACCGGGCCCGGACCCGGCGACTGACCGAGGAGATGACCGTGAAGAAGGCGGAGCTATGCGATCCAAGCCCATGATCCTCGTTGCGCTGCTGCTCGCAGCCTTCCTCGTCAACCTGGATACGACCCTGGTGAACGTGGCGCTTCCAGCCCTGGTGCGCCAGCTGCATGCCACCACCAATCAGCTGCAGTGGGTCGTGGACGCCTTCAATCTCGTCTTCGCCGCGCTGCTGCTGACTTTTGGCAGCCTGTCCGACCGGTTCGGCCGCAAGGGCATGCTGCTGGCCGGGCTGACCGTGTTCGGCGCCGCAAGCCTGGCCGGCGGATTCACGACCAGCCCGGGGCAGCTCATCGCGGCCAGATCCGTGATGGGGCTGGGCGCCGCGATGACATTCCCGGCGACGCTGTCTCTGATCTCCAATGTGTTCACCGAGCGGAAGGAACGGGCTCGGGCCATCGGGCTGTGGGGCGCGATCGGGGGCGTGGCCATAGCGATGGGGCCGATCGTCGGCGGCTGGCTGCTGGAGCACTTCAGCTGGGGCAGCATCTTCATCGCCATGGCGCCGGTCGCGGCGGCCGCCGCGATCCTGGCGGCCCTGATCCTTCCCGCCTCGAAAGACCCGGACGCTGCAGCCGCCGACATCCCCGGCCTGGTGCTGTCCTCAGCGACCATGGCCCTGCTGGTTTACACCATCATCGAGGCGCCCACGTACGGATGGACGGCCGGACGCAGCGTGGCCGGCTTTGCCGCCTCCACGGTTCTGCTCGCTGCGTTCATCGCGCGCGAGCGGCATGCCGCGCACCCGATGCTCGACGTGCGGCTGTTCCGAAACATGCGGTTCAGCGCGGCCAGCGGAGCGGTCGCCGTGTCGTTCTTCGCCCTGTTCGGGTTCATCTTCCTGATAACCCAGTATTTTCAGTTCGTCCGTGGCTACGGCCCGCTGTCGACGGGGGTGCGCCTGCTCCCGGTGGCGCTGTCGGTCGGCATCGGATCGGTCGCCGGGACCCAGCTCGCCGTGCGGGCCGGGACCAAGCTCATCGTCACCATCGGGCTCGTCGCGATGGCCGCGTTCTACGCCTGGGTGGCGGCGACCACCACCGCGACGCTCAGCTACGGCGTCATCGCGGCCCAGATGGTGCTCTTCGGGCTCGGCCTGGGCCTGACCTCGGCGCCCGCCACCGAGTCCATCATGGGCGCCATCTCGCGGAGCAAGGCCGGCGTCGGCTCGGCCGTGAACGACTCGACCAGGCTGGTTGGCGGCACGCTCGGCGTGGCCGTCATCGGCAGCGTTTACGCATCCGTCTACGGATCACGGCTCACCGCCGTTATGCCGGCCCGTGTGCCAGCTCCGGTCGCGGCGATCGCGCACCAGTCCGTCGGGGCGGCCTACGTGGCCGCAGCCAAGATCGCGGCCATCGGCCAGCCTGCCCTCGGCCTGGCGCTCCAGCATGCGTCCGCCAGCGCGTTCCTGCGCGGCCTGACCGTCGGCTGCATCGTCGCTGGCGCCGTAGCCGCGGCTGGGGTCCTCCTGGCAGTTCTGTTCCTGCCCGCCCAGCCCGCCCGGCCAGCGGGCCCTCTGCCCGATGAGGCCGGAACAGCCGAAGGCCGCCGCGCTGCCCAGGCCCAGGCGCATCCCGTACCGGCGGGCCCCTAACCCTGCGGCGGCAGACTGCCGCACCGCCACACCTCACTGACACCGAAGGGATCACTGTCATGGCCGGACCGATAACCCGCCGCCGCGACATCGAATCACTCAAGACAGCGGCCAGCTGGCCCGGCGCCGACCGGAACACCACGGTCGTGCTCGCCACCAGGCTCGCGGCTGCCCGTGCGGACGCCGACGGGTACCGCTACTTCGCCGGGCTGGCCGGCGCCCAGCCCGGCGAGACGCTGCCCCTCGCGATCGCCGGATTCTTCCAGGCCCGGCTGGGCGAGGATGTGGATGCTGCGCTGGCCAAACTGGACCAGGCCGCGGCCGCCGATCTCGGCCCGCCGCAGTACTTCCGCGGGCTGGCGCTGGCCGGGCTGCCGCCAGACCGGCGGCGGGCCGAACAAGCCGTGGCCGACCTGGAGTTCGTCCTGGCCGTCCGCGACCAGTTCCCGCCTATGCTGCTGCGCTCCGCGTACCACGGCCTCGCCGCCGCCTATGCCGCGCTGGGCCACGATGACCAGGCCGCCGAGGCCGAACACAAGTCGGGGCTCGACGCGGCCCCGGCAGACACGCAACTGATGTTCGGCGGCTTCTGGGCAACGGCCGCCGACGGATTCCGCTTCACCTCGCCCAGGATTCTGCGCCCGGAACCCGGTATCCAGGTGGCCCAGGGCTACGACTTCAGCGATCTGGCGTTCATCACGACCAGCGACGGCACTATCGCGATCGACGCGGGAACCGCCCAGGACCGGGTCAAGGCCGCGCTCGGCGACCTTGACCCGCCGGCCGATGGCGCGATCAGCCACCTGATTCTCACCCACGCGCACTGGGACCACATCGGCGGCGCGGGCGCTCTGGCCGGGCCTGGCACCCGGGTGATCGCCCAGGCCGGCTTCCCCGCCGGGCTCGACCGTGGGCAGGGGAACCGGCCACGGTTCCGCTATTTCACCGGAGCCGCCGGCAGTGCACCGCCGACCATCGTTCCCGACCAGCTGATCAGCCAGTCCACACCGCTGACTGTCGGGGACACCGAGCTTGTCCTCTACCCGACGCCGGCCGGGGAAACCCCAGACGCGCTGATGGTCCACCTTCCGGCCAGCGGCGTGCTGTTCGCCGGCGACGTGCTCATGCCCTACCTGGGGCAGCCATTCGCCGGCGAAGGCTCCCCCGACGGGCTCCTGGAGGCCCTTACCTTCATCGGCAGCCTGCGGCCCCGCCTGCTCATCCAGGGCCACGCCACGCTGACCGAGTTTTTTACCGCCGAGGCGGTCCCGGGCCTGCAGGCGGCACTGACCGAGCTGCACGGCGAGGTGCTGCACGGCATCCGCGACGGCCGCACCCTCCCCAACATCCTGGAGCAGGCCAGCCTCCCGGCCGTGCTCCGCGAGCACCCCACGGCGGTCGTGGCCTACCTGGTGACCCGCGACCACTTCACCGAGCGGCTCTACCACCAGCGCACCGGTTACTGGCAGCCAGACGGGACCGGACTCGAACCGGCGGCCGCCGCCGGGCACGCGGCCGCACTTGACCTGCTGGCCGGAGGCAGGGAAGAGCAGTTCGCGGCCGCCGCCGCCGCTCTCATCAGCCAGGGCGATCACGCCCTGGCCCTGCAGATCCTTCAGCCGGGCCTGCTGTGCCACCCCGCCAGCAGCACACTCGCCGGGCTGCGCGCGACCGCTCTGCACCGCCTCATGGAGCAGTACCAGCAATTCGACCCGTTCAAGTTCCTTATTTATGCCGAGCTCGCCGGCGCCGAGATCGGCCCGGTCGAATAGCCGCTCACCGCGCTGACGCCGGACCGTCAGCGCTGCAGACATCTAAGAGAACCGGCTAGGCCCTCGGCTCAGCGAGGAGCCACCGCCAAGGAGACGCCATGACAACGCCCGTTGCGCCCCACCCTTCAGCCGTGCCCAGCCCCGTCAGCCAGCCACCTCCCGCAGCCTCGCGGGGCCTGACCGGACGCCTCGCGTCGGCCAGCGCCCGGCGGCCAGGCCGGGTGCTGCTCGCCTGGGGGCTGCTGGTCCTGCTGTCCCTGGGCCTGGCCGCTACCTCGCTGCACGGCCTGACCAGCACCTCGCACGTGGTCGGGACGACCCCGTCCAGCCGGGCCGAGGCCCTGTACAACCGCGCCACCGGCGGCGACGCCGGCCGGCAGCCGACCGATGTCATTGTGGTCAGCTCGAAGACCGCCACGGCCAGCAGCGCAGCCTTCCGGTCCGTCGTCGGCGAGCTGGCCGCGCGGCTGCGCTCCGATCCTGGCATCACCGGTGTCCGCGCCGATCTCGCCTCCGGCAGCCCGCTCGTCTCAGCCGGGGGGCACGCTGCCCTGATCGGGCTGCGCGCGGCGAGCGATGCAGACATCAAGCCCGTCGTGAGCAGCGTGCGAGCCGCCAACGGCGCAGGCGGGTTCGCCGTCGCGGTCACCGGGGATCACACGGTCGGCAACGACTTCACGACACTGTCCTCCAGCGACCTGCGCCACGGCGAGATCGACTTCGGGCTGCCGATCTCCATCGTCGTCCTGATGCTCGTGTTCGGGGCCGTGATCGCCGGGCTCATGCCGATGCTCATGGCCCTGGTGTCGATCATCATCGGCCTCGGGGTCGCCACCATCGTCGCGCAGGAGTTCAGCCTGTCGGTCTTCGTCGTCAACATGATGACCGGCATGGGCCTGGCGCTCGGCATCGACTACTCGCTCTTCGTTATCTCCCGTTTCCGGGAGGAACGCGCCCGGGGACTCGATAAGGACGCCGCCATCGCGATGACCGCGGCGACCGCCAGCCGGGCTGTGCTCTTCAGCGGCACGACCTTCGTGATTGCACTGCTTGGCCTCTTCCTGGTGCCGACCAACGTCCTGCGCAGCCTGGCCACCGGCGCCATCACCGTCGGCGTCGTGTCGGTTGCCGCCGCTCTCACGCTACTTCCCGCAGTCCTCAGCCTGCTCGGCGACCGCGTCAACGCCCTGCCGATACCCCTCGTCGGAACCCGCCCGGGCCGGGCCGGCGCCACCGGGGGACGTCTCTGGCGGTCCGTGATCACCAGGGTCACCCGCCACCCGGTCGTCAGCCTCGCCGTCTTCGGCGGCCTCATGCTCCTCGCTGCGGTCCCGGTGCTCGGCCTGCACATTGGCCAGAGCGGCGTCGCCACCTTGCCCGGCTCGCTGCCCTCCAAGCAGGGCTACCTGGCCGTCGCCAGATACTTTCCAGGCCAGGACCCCAACCCGGTCGAGATCGTCACCCAGGGCAGCAGCCACACCGACCTCACCGACCTGGCCAGGCTGCAGGCGGCCCTGGCCGCTGACCCGCGCTTCGGGCCCGGGACCATCCAGGCCGCGCCCCACGGTCACGTGCTGGCCCTGACCGTGCCCATCAAGGGCGACGCCGTGTCCAGCCGTGACGTCGCCGCCGTGGTGGACCTGCGCCAGCACCTGATCCCATCCGCCTTCGCTGGCTCCTCCACGCGGGTCTATGTGGGCGGCAAGACCGCTGAGACTGCCGACTACTTCCACGCCGTCAGCGCTCCCATCCCGTATGTGCTGATCTTCGTGCTCGGCCTGAGCTTCCTGCTCCTGACCCTCGCGTTCCGGTCCGTGGTCGTGGCCGGCCTGTCGATCGTGCTCAACCTGCTCTCGCTCGGCGCCGCCTACGGGCTCCTTACCCTCGTCTTCCTGCACGGGGTCGGCGCGAGCATCTTCGGGTTCCAGCGGGTGACCGCCATCGACGCCTGGGTGCCCCTGTTCCTGTTCTCGGTCCTGTTCGCCCTGTCCATGGACTACCAGGTATTCCTGATGAGCCGGATCAAAGAGCGCTACGACCAGACCGGCTCCACCCGCGAGGCGATCACCGGCGGAGTCTCCTCCACCGCCAAGATCATCACCGGAGCCGCCCTCATCATCGTCGTCGTGTTCAGCGGCTTCGCCCGCGGACAACTCGTCATGTTCCAGCAGATGGGCTTCGGTGTCGCCGCCGCCCTGCTCCTGGACGCCACGCTGATCCGCATGGTCATCCTGCCCAGCGCCCTGAGCCTCCTCGGCAAGCGCAGCTGGTACCTGCCCCGATGGCTCAGGTGGCTGCCCCACCTCGAGATCGAGGCACCCGGCGCCCGGACCGCCACAAGAACCTGACCGCCGACCGCCAGAAGGTGAAGAGACCATGGCACGGATCACCGTCTTCGACGCCCCCGCGTCCTCCTGGAAGGCGTCCTGGCTGGACAAAGCTCGTGACATCCTTCAGGGCCTCAGCATTCCTGGAATCAGGCAATGGCTGCACACCCAGGAAGCCCGTTTGCTCCCCGTCCGCGTGACCTGTACTTCTGAGCGAAGGAACGATGACAGCAACCCCTTTTCAGATACGCGTATCCGAGGAAATCCTGGGCGACCTCCGGCTGCGCCTGGGCCGTACCGTGTTCACAGGTGCATCCGACTCCGCCTACTGGACGGCGGGAACCGACCCCGGTTACCTCCGCGGCCTTGTCGGGTACTGGGCGAACGGTTTCGACTGGCGAGCAGCCGAGTCGGCGCTCAACGCATACCCGCAGTTCACCGCCGAGGTCGCCGGCCGGCGCGTGCACTTCGTCCACTTGCGCGGTCAGGGGGGCGAAGGCGCTCCGGCGGCGATGCCGCTCATCCTGACCCATGGGTGGCCAAGCAGCTTCGTGGAGATGCTGCAAGTCGCCGGTCAGCTGGCCGACCCCGCGAGCCATGGCGGCGATCCGGCCGACGCCTTCGACGTGGTCATCCCCTCGCTGCCCGGCTTCGTGTACTCCGAGCTGCCGGACGGTCCGTTCACCCACCAACGTGTCGCCGGGATCTGGCACGAGCTGATGACCCAGACCCTGGGCTACCCGCGGTTCGGAGCCTTCGGCGGCGACATCGGCGGCCAGGTGACCCAGTGGCTCGGCGCCCTCTACCCCCGCCAGGTCGCCGGCATCCACGTCACCTCGGCGATAGTCGGGGACAACTTCGCGGAGCGGCCACCGACCCCGCAGGAACAGGCGTACCTCGATGCCCGGAGCGACTATGACGTGAACGACCAGGGCTACAGCGAGATCATGTGCACGCGGCCAGACACGATCGCCGCCGCGCTGGCCGACTCCCCGGCCGGGCTAGCCGCATGGATCATCGACAAGTACCGCGACTGGAGCGACTGCGCCGGCGACCTGGAGTCCCGCTGGGACAAAGACACCCTGCTGACAGTGGCGACGCTGTACTGGGCAACCGCCAGCATCGGCACATCGTTCCGGCAGTACTACAACTATCCGCTGAACGAACCGGTGCCCGGCATCACCGTCCCTGCCGCCATCACCTTGAGCAATGAGCCGGCCTACGCGAAGTACGTCCGGAGCCTCGCCGAACGCCGCTGCACCGACCTACGGCACTGGAGCACCCCGCAGCGCGGCGGGCACTTCATGGCCCACGAGGAACCCGAGCAAGTCGCCGGCGAGCTACGCAATTTCTTCCGGCCGCTCAGGCCCGCACAACACGTCGGCCCTTAATAATGCAACGGGACTTAGCCAAGCGGCATTGGATCATGGTGCGTCCTGGTTAGACGGCGTTATTGCGGGCCTGGCGGATGAGGCGCCAGTTCCGGGTGGCGGAGTTCGAGCTGACCGCCGCCGTTCAGGAAGACGCCGAACTCGATCAGTTTGGCGTCCGCCGGGATCTGGGCGGTGACCTCATACTGGGTCCACCCGCCGGTTCCCGTGGCGGAGGCGATGTGGTTGGCCGGGTCTTCCCGGGGATCTGGGCTGGCTGCCTGGGGCGGCGTGGACCGGCCTGGGCTGGAGACGCGGAGTACCAGCCCGGCGTGGCCGTCCGCCTTGGCGGTGCGCAGTTCGCCGCGGAAGGTGACGGTGCGGGCGCGGTAGTCGTCGGGTTCGATTTCCTGGGCGAGGAAGGCGAATCCGGCCGGCTCGGGGCCGGACGCGGCCAGGATCGCCCGCCCGTCTTCGGTGGTGGCGGAATAGTCGAACCCGGTGCCCTGGCGCAGGAAGGTGCCGCCGAGCTGCCAGTGGTCCAGGCCGTCGGAGAACCCCATGTTGCGTGGCTCGAACCGCCGGCGCGAAGGCCTGGGGGGTGTCTGCTGGCTGCGGAACTGGCTGAGCAGGTCGGAGCCGGCGACGGGTCTGGCGAGCCGGTCCATGACCGGGTTGTCGGCGGCCAGCGGCGCGCCGGTGATGACGGCGAGGTTCAGGCCGTCGGCGAGGCTGGCGGTGACCGGCCGGGTTCCGCCGGGCCCGGCGATGTCTATCCGGGTGGCGGTCACTCCCGGGCCCAGGTCGGTGACGGTCACGCCGGCCAGAGTGACCCCGGCCGCCTGCAGCAGCCGGCCGGTCGTCTCCTCGGCATGATCGTCACCGAGTTCCTCGTGGTGGTCGTCGGGGCGGCTGAGCAGGAGCCAGAGCTTGACGTCGTGGCGGCGGAGCCGGACCGGCAGCGCCCGGTGGCCAGCGTCGTCGGCGAGGACGACGAGCACGCTCTCCGGGCGGGTCATCCAAAAAACGGGGTCGGCGTGCGCGATGCGGACAGCGGTCATGGGGATTCTCCGGGAGACGGCGGGGATGAGGTCGGGGCGGTGCGCGGTGATGTACTCGCGCAGCCGGCGGCGGGCCTTGTGCAGGCTGGCCTTGGCGGCGCCGGGAGTGGCGGCGACCTGCCCGGCGGGCTGGTCGGCGTAGTAGAACGCGGTGACGGCGTGGCGCTGCCCGGGGGGCAGGCCGGCGACCGCGCGGCTGAGCGCGTCGGCGCGGTCCAGGTCCTCAGCCGACGGCAGGCTGCCGGCCGAGGCCGGGTGCAGGTTCTCGGGCCAGTCGCCGAGCAGGGTCAGCGGCGCGCGGCGCCGCTGGGCGCGGCAGACGTTGTGCACGATGCCGCCCAGCCAGCCGGCGAACCGGTCGGGGTCGCGCAGCCTGTCCAGTGCGATGAACGCCTGCAGGAAGGCGTCCTGCACAGCATCGTCGGCGTCGTCTGGCTGCGGGCACAGCCGGGCCGCGCGGGCGCGGGCCATCGGCAGGTGCCGTTCGACCAGCAGCCGGAACGCGGCCGGATCGCCGTCGCGGGCCAGCCGGACCAGATCGCCGTCGGGGATGTCCATGCTTCGCGTTACGCCGGGGTTCCCGGCGGCGCCGGGGTGAGTTCCGCGCCGCGCAGCTCAATGCGGCCGCGGCCGGCCAGGGAGATGCCGAACCGGATGGCGATGGCCTCGCCGGGGACGGCCACCGTGACCTCATGCCAGGTCCAGTCGGCGCTGCCCGGAGCGCTCAGGCTGCTGCCGTGATCGAGCAGGGGGCGGCCAACCGGCCCATCCGGCGGCCCGCTCACGGCCAGGTGCAGCCCGGCCTGGCCGGCTATGCCAGTGGCGCGCAGCTGCCCGCGGAAGGTGACCGTGCGGCCGCGGTAGTCCTCGGCGTAGATGGCCTGGACGAGGACGGCGGAGCCGGCGGGTTCCGGGACCGTGGCGGCCAAGACCGCGGACTGGTCCGCGGCGGCGCAGGAGTAGTCCTGCCCGGCCGGCTGGCCGTCATCGGAGAAGCTGCCAGCCAGTTCCCAGTAGTCCAGGCCGCCGGTGAAGGCCATGTTCCGCGGCTCGAAACGCCGTGGGTGCCCGAGGCGGCCCGGCGGCCGGGCGTCCGCCAGAGGCAGGAACGGCGCCAGCATGTCCTCGCCCGGCACCGGAACCGCGAGCCGGTCCATCACCTCGTCGGCCACCCGGACCGGCGCCCCGGCCACGGCGGCCAGCGCCAGGCCGTACTCGGCGCTTACCGTGACCGGCCTGGTTCCCGTGGCCGCGGTCAGCCCGACGCGTGCCGTGACCGTGTCCCAGCGCAGCTCGGGCACATCGTCGCTGGCCGGCTCGATGTCCACGGTGCTCACCTCCGTCCCGGCCGTTCGCAGCAGCCGGACCGCTGTCTCCAGCAGCCCACTGGCCACCTCGGCGTCCGCGGCGGGCCGGCCCATCCGGCTCAGCCGGGCCACCCGGCTCAGCAGCTCTTTGCGGCCGAAAACCCGCAGCCACAGCGGCACCGCCCGGTGGCCCGCGTCATCGGCCAGAACCACGAGGCGCTGGTGCAGCCGCCAGTCGGGCACGTCAGTCCCGTCCGGGGCCCGTGCGGCCCGCAGACTTCGCAGCGCAAAAACGATGCGGACAGTCGTCACGGCGGTCCCCCAGCAGACGGCGAGGCAGCGATTCGGCTCACACTCATTAGTGTCCGACGGCCCGCCACCGGTTACCCGCCTGCCGCCGGGCCAGGTCAGGAATCGCTGATCACGATGGCACCGCTGCCAGGCACACCCGGACCGCCGGCCGCCTGCTCCAGCTGCAGCACGTTCCCCCAGCTATAACAGCGCAGGTGCGACCGGAGCGTGGACGGGGCGCGGGTCCCGCCGGACAGCACGCCCATGGCCCCGTGCCGCAGCAGGCCCATGTCATCGATGGAGCCGCCGCCCGCGGCCATGCCATCAGGGCAGGTTGGCGACGTCACTCGTGAGGTCGGCTCGCGGGCATACAGAGGGCGGGCGAAGATCGACTAAGAGGCGTCCTGCGTCCAAGGCGGCACCGTGGCCAGCCGGGCAGGATTCCCGGCGGCCTCGCGGCGGTAAGCCGTCAGCGGCCCTGACCCGTTGGCCAGCACGGTCGAGATCAGGGCGCGCACGGCGGGCTCCCGTTCAGTTCGCGGGTTGGTCAGCAGCACCAGGTCGACCGTGCCGAGTTCGGGCAGCCGGTGTCCCGGGCCGAGCTTGGCGAGCTGGGGCGGGACGAGGCTGGCCGCCATGGCCGAGATGCCGATCCCGGCGGCTACGGCGGCGATGAGGCCGTTGACGGCATGGCAGACGCAGGCGCTGCGGAACGGCAGCCGGGCGCGGTTCAGGGCCTGGCGCATCTCGGTGCGCGAGACGCTGGGCTTCGGGTAGACGACGAGCGGCAGCGGCCTGGTCATATCGAGCCGCGTCGAGGTGGTCCCGACCCATACGAGCCGGTCCCGCTTCACCAGCTGGGCGCGCTCCTCGCCGCTCGGGCGGTAGCCGATGAACACGTCGAGCCTGTGGTCGGCCAGGCGGTGGTGGAGCAGGCGGCTCTGGTCGAGGGTGAGGACGAAGTCGACGAGCGGGTGGTCCTGGCGGAAGTCGCGCAGGATCTGGGGCAGGCGGGTGAGAGCGAGGTCGTCGGAGATGCCGATGCGAAGCCGTCCGCGCGGGCGCGATCCGCTGAAATAGGCCGCTGCCTGCTCGCTGGCAGCGAGGATGTTGCGCGCGAATCCGGTCATCGCCTCGCCATCGGCGGTCAGGGCTACCGAGTGCGTGTCGCGCAGCACGAGCGTCCGGCCGATCTGCTCCTCGAGGCGGCGGATGTGCTGGCTGACGGTCGGCTGCTGGATGCCAAGCTGGGCGGCGGCACGAGTGAAGCTGCCGGTCTGCTCAATAGCGAGGAGGGTCGTAAGCAGCCGCGGATCATAGCCGGTCATAAGGCTTCATGATAACAGTTAGGCACGTGATTGCGGTTCTGCATGAGCCGCTGGCTGCCGAGAATGGCGAGTGGGTCAGTCGGGCGACAGGAAGGCTCTCCAGTGACCACCGCCAAGGCGATTCGGCAACATGGGAGCGTCCGAGGGCGGGGCTGGCTGGCCGTGGCCGACATCGGCTGGTCGTCCGCAGTCGGCCGGGAGCAGGGTTGGCGCGCTTGCTCGAGGCTGGTCTTGGCCTGCGGCGGAATCTGCGGCAGCTAGGCGATTCCTGCCATGTCTGGCTCCGATGTTGATTCGTGCAGGTCTGCCTTCCATGTCGCGGCATCGACGCCGCGTGTATCACCGTCCCTGGCGCTGGGGGCAGTGTCGCTGACTGCGTTCTTTGTCGGCCTGAGTTCCACCATGCTCATCGTTGCGGTCCCGGCGATCGTCCGGCACTTCCAGGCCGACGCGCTGGCGGCTGTCTTTGTCATCCTCGCGCCGTCGGTGACCAGCACCGCGCTCATGCTCAGCATGGGCCGTATCGGTGACCTCGTCGGGCGCCGGAATGTCTATCTCGTGGCCCTCGGCACGTTCACCGTGGCCAGCCTCCTCGCCGCGGTCGCTCCGTCCGTCTGGCTGCTCATCGCGCTTGAAGCCTGCCAGGCCATAGGCATCGCCGCGATCTGGGCCAACAACGCTGCCCTCGTGCTTGAGCTGGTGCCAGAAGGCCGCGCCAATCACGCGCTCGGCCTCTACTTCGCGTCTGTCTCTGTGGCGCAGCTGATCGGCCCGTCTGTCGGCGGCGCAATCGCCAGCGCGGCGGGCTGGCGCTGGATCTTCCTGTTTAGCGTGCCAGTGGGGATCCTCAGCCTGCTCGCGTGCCGGGCCGTGCTGCCCAGTGGTGCCAGGCCGCAGCGCGGCAGTCCGGTCGACCTGCCCGGCAACATCCTGGTGCTGACCGGTCTCGCCGGGCTCATCACCAGCCTCTCGATCAGCCAGACCAGCGGCTGGCTGGCCCCGCCTGTCATCGGCGGGGCCGCCGTGGCGCTCGCGCTGCTCGCCGGTTTCGCCATCCGCGAGCTGAGGATTCGCGATCCGCTGCTTGACCTGCGGATGTTCGCCGACCGCTCGCTGTCGCTTGCGATGGCCTCCGCCTGCGCCAACGCGATGGCCCAGTGGAGCCCTGTCCTGCTCATGGTCTTGTACTTCCAGGCCGTGCTGGGCGACAGTGCCCTCGAGGCCGGCATCAGGATCACGCCGCTGCCGGTGGCCTCCGTCCTGGCCGCCGTCTCCGCCGGGAGGCTCGCCCGGGTGCTGCGGCCCGATACGCTCGCCGTGGCCGGTTCCGCGCTGGCCTTTGCCGGCATCGCGTTGCTCGTGGTCACGATCGGCGGCGGGTACCTGGCGATTCTGGTCGCGCTCGTGCTGATCGGCCTCGGCGGCGGTGTCTTCGGGCCCGCCAACATCAACGTCGTTATGTCACGGGGCCCGCGCGTGGGCGTCGGTGTGGTCAACGGCACCAGGCTGATGCTGTCGGAAGTCTGCTATCTGGTCAGCACGACGGTCGTGCTCGGGATCGTCACCGCGCCGCTGGCCGCGGGGCTGCGGCGCCAGTTCTACGCAGGTACTGCGTCCCGCGTATCACACGCAGTCGCGATGCAGTTGCTCACCGGCTACAAGCACGCTTTCCTCGTACTCGCGGCACTCGCCTTCGTAGGAACCATTACGGCCTTCGCCAGCCGCGCGCGGCGTGCATGACCCGCGTCTCTCGAAATCGGCAGGCGGTCCTAGACGAGGGACGCCACTGGCGAGGCCGTCGGAGGCGCGTGATCAATGGCACCGGCCGACCGCCCAGCTCACTGGCCCTAGACTCCCGAGCCAGCCTGCTGCGGGCCGACGATCCGATGGCAGAATGATCACCGGGGCTGGGGTGCAGTTTGCGGCGACAGCAGCCACATTGCCACAAGACGGGTGGGAGAGGCTGGCATGGCGATCGTCAGAACCGTGACCGGAGACATGAACGCGGACCAGTTGGGTCCGACAACCATGCACGAGCACATCTTCGGCGACTTCACCGTATGGCAGGAAGACCCGAAGCAGACCGCGAGCCTGGCAAACGTCGCCGTAGATCCCGACGCACGAGTGGACATGAGCATCCTCGGGATCATCCACCGCAACCCGGTCGTGATCCGCGACAACCTCCGCATCGGAGACGACGAAGCCCTCGCCTTGGCAGAGGTGCGCAAGTTCGCTGACGCTGGCGGAGACTGCCTGGTCGAAGTCACCTGCTGTGGCGACGTCGCCGCTGATGGCGTCACTAATATGGGGCGCAACGCGCCTGGGCTGCGCCGAATCGCCGACCAGACGGGTCTGAAAATAGTCGCGGGCACGGGTTTCTACCTGGAAGGCACACACCCGGATTACGTGCGCACCGATTCGGTCAGCGAACTCGCCGCGCGGATGATACGCGACATTACCGAAGGGATCGGCGACACCGGCATCCGCGCGGGGATCATCGGCGAGATCGGAACCTCCACTTTCACCGACCGCGAGCAGAAGGTCCTGCGCGCATGCGCCGCCGCGCACCGAGCCACCGGCGCCGCCATCAGCCTGCACACCCACGTCGGGTGCCCCACAGGTGAACTCAGCGTGCAGTTGCTCCTGACGGAGGGGGTCGCCGCCAACCGGGTCATCGTCGGGCACATGGACGAAAACCTGGTCTCCTTCCAGCCGGGCCTGGCACATCTTGACTACCACCGTCGCGTCGCGGACACGGGCGCCTACATTCAGTACGACACATTCGGCGCCGAGTGGTACTACGACCAGAACCGCGAGCCGATGGACGCCGAGCGTGCCTCAGCCGTGGCAACTCTGATCAACGAGGGACACCTGGACCAGATTCTGCTTGGGCAGGACGTCTGGCTAAAGAACTGCTACAAGCACTACGGCGGACTCGGGTATGACCATCTGTTCAGCGGCGTCAAAGCACTGCTCACCCAGGCCGGCGTGACCCAGACCCAGTTCCAGCAGATCCTCGTCGACAACCCACGGAGAGCCCTCGCTCTCACCGTGTCCCAGCACCCTTGACATACGCACATACCAGTCGCCGACGGCAACGACGGGCCGGGGAAATGACGGCCCGAGCGTCTGACGCATAGCGGTCCCCCGGCACATGCGGCCGATGCCACAGCCCGGCATCTGCCGGCGTCTGGCCGTCCTTCGCTGGGATCGTCGTCTCCTACCGCTACCAGGGCTGTTACAGCGAGACCTGTCAGGGCGTTGGCGGCGCCAGGCCGTCCTGGCCGGGAATGCGAGCGTTGCGCAGGATCAGGTCGATCATTGGCCCATCGTCGCGTGCCCGTCCCGGCGGCGCGCATCCGCTCCGGACTCGCGGCGTCAGCCCGTGCGGCTTGGCGCCCGGACCCAGATCTGGTACGCGCCAGGCCCGTAGGAGGTGCGGTATGGGACGACCTCGGCCAGCCGGTAGTCGTGGTCGGCCTGCATGTCCCGCACGAGCTGGTGGTCTCGCGCCGCGGTGGCTCCGAATCGCAGCACGATGGCGGCGAAGTAGCCCTGCTTGATGGCGAGGGCATAGGCCGGGCCATCGACCAGGGCGCGGCTGGAGCCGGGGTCGGGGTAGCTGAAGCCGAACGTCGAGTCGACGTGCAGGAACGGTATGTCGGACCGCAGATAGTAGGTCACCAGGCTGGGATCCTCGATCAGGTAGTAGTCGGCCGGCCTCAGCAGCCTGGACAGTGCCGCGATGATCGGCCTGGAGTTCGGCCAGCCCGCGTACTCGGCGCCGGTGGTCTTCGTGCTCGAGATTCCGGCCAGCAGGGCGACCGCAGCGCTCAGGGCCAGCGCCAAGGCTCGGTCACCGCCGCGCCCGCCAGCCCCCGTGCTGGCCGCGCAGATCCCGTCCGCGTGCGCGCGGACCAGGCCAGTCGACCATTCCCCGAGCAGGTAGCCGGCCACTATGCAGGCGAACCAGGCGCCATAGTCCACATGCTTGAACAAGCTCGTGAGCGTGTGGATCCTTGCCTGCTCGGCGGGCGCGAGGAACTCCGCTGCGGCCAGCACCCACGCCAGCGCCCGCTCCGGCCCCGACCGCAGCCTGAACATGCACAGGACCGCGCCGAGCACAGCGAGGACGGCGATCACGCCGGTGGCGTGCGCCGACAGGGCAAGGACAGACCCGACGGAGTCGGAGCCGCTGGGGCGTTCCACCGTGGTGACAAGGACGCCTCGCCGGAACGACGAGCCGGCCAGGTAGTAGCCCGAGACGAGAGGCACGCCAGCCGCCGCGACCATGGCGCCGCCAGCCATCATGCCGACGCTGCGCCCCCGCAGGCGCCAGATGGCCAGGACGACGACCGCCACAACGACCGGGTCGAACAGCGCGGCGGCGTACTTGGCCGCATCGGCCAGCATCATGGCAAGGCCGCCTGCACAGACCAGGGTGTACATGACGACCGGGCGCTGCTCGGCCGCGCGCACGCCGAGCCAGGTTGCCAGCGCCAGAAGAGCCAGCGCCAGCACGTCGAAGGTAGCCAGCGCGCCGAGGAACTGGGTCGGGCCGAGCCCGGCAAACAACGCGACGGCGAAGAACGCCGCCGCCCGGCTGCCCATCAGCCGTCGGCTGACGCCATGCAGCAGGAAGGTCACCAGCAGCATCAGGACGAGGCTGAGCAGCCGCACGCCGGCCAGGCCGCCGGCGTCATCGGCGACGGCTGCGAGCGGCGGATAGATCAGTGGCGAGCCGGACAGGTAATAGGACACGTCCGGCATCGGCGCATGGTGCAGGTAGTGCGCGAGCTCGAGATGGCCGACCGACAGGTAGAGCGCCTCGTCGAGGAACGCCGTGGTCCTCCAGACCAGCCGCAACGACAGCGCGGCCTGGATCGCCAGAATCATGGCGAGCGGCGCGGCCCGGGCACCGAGCAGCCGCTCAACAACACCCGCCGCCCAGCCAGCGGTCTGGGGTTCCTGGCCGACCTGCGCCGCCATCGCGATCTACTCGTCCTATCGCCAGGCACGGGCTGACCGAGCCTCCGTTGAGCCCTCGGCGCCTGGCTCGGGCGCAGTCCGCCGCTTGGTTGCCGGCGATCATATCGGCGCCGTCGGTGCAGCCGTGGCTGATCCGGCCGATATCCGGGCCCAAGCCGCGGCGCCGGCTTAGCGGCCTGCGAAGAAGTCGAGGTAGGCCTGGCCCAGGGCGGCCGGGTTCTGCCGCCCGGCCTCAATCTGAGGTCTGCTCAGCCGCGGCGCTCGCCTTGCCTTGGCCTCTGCGGCCGTTGAGGCCGGTCACGAGTACGGCGGCCAGGCGCCCAGTCCCGACAGGAACGCACCGTCAGATGAACCGACAGCCTGCCGATCGCAGAACCAGCGCGCCCTGTGCAACACGGCGCCGTTATCGCTCCGTCCAGGCCGTTTGCGCTGCTATTGACGGCGCGGACGGTCTGGTTCACCATGCTCATTTAAGCGCGCTTGCACATAGGAGCGTCAGAGGGGCAGACCAATGGCAGGCGGATCGGACAGCCAGCGGATGATGCTAAAGGTCTGCCATCAGGCCTACCGGCGTCACCTGTCCCATAAGGAGATCGCCGCCAACCTGGGGATCAGCCGGTTCCAGGTCGCCCGGCTGCTGCGCGCCGCCCACGACGCGGGCTACGTCAGCGTGAACATCCTCGAGCCGGAGCGCTGGCATTCCGACCTGGAGGTGCAGCTTGAGGAGCGCCTCGGCCTGAAGGCGGTCATCATCGTCGACGGCGAGGACGTTGACGAATCCGAGTTGCAGTCCCGGGTCGCCGACGCCGCCGGCCGGTATCTGCTCGAGCAGACCAACGACGGCGCGGTCATAGGCATCTCGCTTGGTGAGACGATGAAGCGTCTCGTGGCGTCGCTCCCCGCGCGCGTGCCCGGCAAGGCGCAGGTCGTGCAGCTGATCGGGGGCCGGGGGCGGATCGCGGCCGAGGTGTCCTCGATCACGCTAGCCATCGACCTAGCCCGCCGGTTCGGGACCGAGCCGCATCTGCTGTTCGCGCCGGCCGTTGTCGAGACAGCCCAGCGTGAGGTGCTGCTGGCACACGATGATCTGCGCGCCACGTTCGACATGTTCGCCCGGCTCGACATCGCCGTGCTCGGAGTCGGGTCGCTGACCGAGCCGACCACCTCCCGGCTTCGCTACGACGGCGTGATCGACGACGCACTGCACGCTGACCTGCTCCGCCAGGGCGCCGTGGCCGATGTGCTGTCCTACCTGCTGAACGACACGGGTGAGGTGCTCAGCTCCGGGCTCGAGGACCGAACGATCTCGGTCGGCCTGGACGATCTGCGGCGCACGCCACACCGGATTGGGATTGCCAGCGGCTGGCGCAAGAGCCGCGCCGTCCGCGCCGCGGTGGCCTCCGGCCTGGTCAACGTCCTCGTCACCGACAGCCAGATCGCGACCGCGATCATCGCCGACGAGCGGTGAGCCGATGCTGAGCTTCTACGACACGCCGACCGAGCCCACAGCGGCGATCGAGGCGATGGCGCACGCCGAACTCGGCGACGACGTCTACCACACTGACCCGACCGTGAACGGGCTCGAGCGGCTCGGCGCGGCCATCCTCGGTCACGAGGACGCGGTCTTATGCCGACCGGCGCCATATCCAACCTGAGCACCGTGCTGGCGGCCGCGGAACGGGGTACCGAGGCCAACTCCCACATCGTGTACGTAGCCGCCATGGAGATCACCCGCATCCGGTACCCAGTGCTGCGGTACACCGGCTGCAGTCGCGCGGAGGCACGTGCGTCAAGGAACTACTGGCAGCCGCCGGTCACCCCGGCCGCGGCGTGGCTGGAAAGGCGGAGATAGATGCAGCAGGCTGTCGCCATCGTGACAGGGGCCGCGTCCGGTATCGGGCGGGGTATCGCGGGTTACCTGGCCGAGCGGGGCGTGTCGGTGGTCGTGGCGGATGTTCTCGACGACGAGGGGGAAGGCGCGGCGCAGGACCTGGTCAAGCAGGGCGCGAACGCGATGTTTGTGCATACCGACGTGACCAAGAAGGCCGAGGTGGAGGCGCTCGTCGCCGCCGCGAGTGTGCGGTTCGGCCGGCTGGACTACCTGGTCAACAACGCCGGCGTGGTCACCATGACGCCATTCCTGGAGCTGCCGGAGGAGGAGTGGGACCTCGTTGTCGATATCGACCTGAAGGGCCAGTTCCTCTGCGCCCAGGCGTTCGCCAAGGAAGTGATCCGGCAGCAGCACGGCGGGGCGATCGTCAACATCGGCACGGTGGAAAGCGAAGTCGTCTCGGCCAGCGGTGAGCACTGCCAGGTGCACTACAGCGCCGCGAAGGGCGGCGTCAAGATGCTCACGAAGGGCATCGCCTTCGAGCTGGCGCCGTACAACATCAGGGTCAACGGCATCAACCCCGGGTCCATCGAGACCGGCTTCGCCGGGGACATCGCCGGTTCTCCCCAGGTCGTGGAGCACCTCATGCGGCGGGCGCTGATCAAGCGCTTCGGCCAGCCGGCCGACATCGCCCGGGTGGCGTGGTTCCTGCTGGGCGATGACTCCGCGTACATGACGGGGACGATGGTGAACGTCGACGGAGGCTGGCTGACTCAATGACGAGCCCTCCGAGGACGCGCGACGAGCTGTTGCAGCGGATGGAGGAAGACGGCATCCGTCGCCTGCAGCTGGAGTTCACCGACTTCATCGGCGTGTCCCGCTGCCGGCTCGTGACGCGTGAGGTTCTGGCCCGCGACGGCCTGCCCAACTTCCCCTGGGTCAACATCGCCCACGACGTCTTCGACGGTGAGCCGGATCCCGAGACCATGGGTCCCAGCAGCTCGACGTTCTGGCTCAATCCGGACCCGGTCACGTACGCGCCGCTGCTCTTCGTTCCCGGGGTGGCCTCGGTGCAGTGCACGTTGCTGAATGCCGACGGCTCCCGATACGCGGGGTGCGGCCGCTCCCTTGTGGCGCATTACACCGGCCGTCTCGAATCCGAAGGCTTCACGGTGGCGATGGCGTTCGAGCCCGAAGGCTCCGTGCTCCGCCAGGAACCGGACGGCCGCTGGGTGTACGCCAGCGACACACCGATTTTCAGCACGACCCGGATCGCGGAGCTGAGCACGTTTGTGGACCTTGTGATCGAGTACGCGGAAGCCATGGGCGTGCCGATCGAGAAGGTGTCGGCTGAGGCGGGGGGCAGCATGGAGTTCAACACGCCTCCCTCGGCTCCGGTCGCCGCCTGCGACCGGTTGCTGCAGTTCCGCGCCGCGTTCAAGGCCGCCGCCAGGCAGTGCGGCTTCCTGGGGACGCTGGTGCCCCGCGCCGTCACCGGCGGCCCCATCTGCGGGATCCACGTTCACGTGTCGATGTCACATGCGGACGGCGGGCGTGACGCGCTGGTCGACGCGGCCACGGGCGGCTGGAGCAGCACCGGCCGCGATGTCCTTTCCGGTCTGATTACCCATGCCGCTGCCGTGACCGCGGCCGGGTCGAATTCGGTGAACTCGTTCAAACGCCTTGTGCCGGAAAACAGCTGGGCTCCCGGGTACGCCAGCTGGGGTTTCGGAAATCGCTCCAGCTTCGTCCGGATCGTCGACGACCCTCCGTTCCTGACGCGCGAGCGGCGGGCCCAGGGCGTCCGGAGGCTGGAGGTGCGCTGCGCAGACGGCACCTGCAACCCATATGTCTTCGCCGTTTCCGTCCTGGCCGCCATGCTCGCCGGCTTGAGCGAGCACTACCCGCTGGCGGAGGCCAGCAACACCGACTGGGGCAGAACCAGCCCGGCCGACGAGCACCCGGCCCCGCTGCCGCGGACGGTGGACGAAGCACTGCTGGCCCTGAACAGCGACAACGCAATCAGTGCCGCTCTGGGTGACGTCCTCGTGCGCGGCATCACCCGCGCCCGTACGGCGGAACGCCGCGCCTTCCAGAACATCGTCACCACCTGGGAGCAAGACCACCTGTTCCCCCGGTACTGAGAACTGGCGGCCTTTATGGCGCCCCGACCGCCGTCCACGTCCCCCACCCATATCGAGCGGACCCATCAAACAGCGCAGAAAGGCCGAGAGGAACGCCTGAGCCCGTAACCAGAAGGAGCAGACCACATGAGCCAGAGAACCGGCCTCGACAGTGCCGACACCCAGGGCGACGCCGCCCAGATTGAGCAATTCGGATATCGCCAGACCTTGCGGCGAAGCATGGGCTGGTTCTCCAGCTTCGCCGTCTCGTTCTCCTTCATCTCGATCACCACCGGAATCTTCGCGAACTACGGGTTCGGGATCGACCACGGTGGCTCGCGATTCATCTGGACCTGGATCCTCGTCGGGATCGGGCAGACGCTCGTGGCCATCTGCCTGGCCAACCTGGCTCCCCGGGTGCCTCTCACCGGCGCCATGTACAACTGGGGTGACAAGCTGATGGGCCGGAGCTACGGGTGGTTCACCGGGTGGTTCGTCCTGGCCGGGTATCTGGCCGGGTACGCCGGCGTCGCCTACGCCTTCTCGGCCTACTTCGCCCCGTACGTGGGCATCGGCTCCAGCACGGAAACCATCGTCCTCACCACGGTCGTGCTCATCGTGATCGTGGCTCTCATCAATATCGCCGGCATGGCGTGGGCCAGCCGCGTCAACAACGTCTCGGTGGTGACCGAGATCGTCGGCATCACGCTGGTGGGCATCGGCCTGCTCATCTACGTTCTGGTGGCCGGCAAGTCGCACGGCGGTTACCTCGGCTCCAACGTCGGCCTGTCCGCAAGCGGCACCCCCATCCACACCGGGTTCAGCGGCTTGGCCGTCTCCCTGCTGATGGGCGCCTACACGCTGATTGGCTTCGAGTGCGCCGCCGACCTCTCCGAGGAGACGAAGGGGGCGATCCACCGGGTGCCCCGCTCGATCATCTCGTCCGTGGTGATCTCGGCCGTCCTGGGCTTCTTCGTCCTGCTCGGCTTCACGCTGGCGATCCCGAACCTGCATGCGGTAGAGACAAGCGGCACTCCGCTCCTGGTGATCATGCAGTACTACCTCGGCTCGGTGGTGACCAAGATCGCGATGACGATGGTGTTCATCTCGATCTTCGCCTGCACCCTCATGAACACGGCGACGCCGGCCCGGCAGCTGTTCGCGATAGCGCGCGACGGGAAGATCCCGCCCAGAGACGGGCTCGTCCGGGTGTCCCGTAGGGCCAGGAGCCCCTATGTGGTCATCATCGTCGTCTCCGTCATCGCCATCCTCTTCACCCTGATCGCCAAGGTCGAGGCCATCATCACGAGCGTGTCCTCGGTGGCGATCTATCTCGGGTACGGGCTTGTGATCATCGCCGGGATGATCAACCGGCGTGGCTTGCGGAACCCGCCAGGCACGTTCACCCTCAAGCGCTGGCACATCCCGACCTCCATCGCTGCCCTCGTGTGGCTGGTGATCGCCATCGTCGCCCTGACGCTGCCGTCGCCGGGCCACAACGCCTTCTACGTGTTCGTGGGCGTCGCCGTTCTCGGCGCGCTCTGGTATCTCGTGTGGGTGCGGCGGCTGCCCGAAGGCCAGGCGGCGGTGGCCGCCGCTGACCGGCTGACCGACGGCCCTGCCGAGGGGACGGGACTGGCTGCACCCGATACTCCGGATTCCGGCACGTAACGCAACGGCCGCCGCTTGATGCGGACACGCAAGGCGCGACCGGGCTGCCGCACCGCAGGACGGGTTCCGGGCTTGATGAAAAGGAGAAGGGATGGCGATCCTGCTGGACAGCCTGGTGATGCGGCCGATCACCCCGTCGGAGGTGCCCGCGTTCGCTGACCGCGTGGAACGCACCTTCGGCGGGTCGCGCCTGACCGACGACGAAATTATCAACCGGCAGGGCGTCCTGGAGCCTCCCCGGACGCTGGCCGTGTTCGACCAGGCGGAGCTGATAGCCACTCTGGCCGTGCACAGCCTCACCATGTCGGTGCCGGGGGGCGAGCTCGCGGTCGGCGGCGTCAACCACGTCGCCGTCCGGGCCGACTACCGTCGCCGCGGCCTGATGACATCGATGATGATGGCCGCGCTGCAGGACATCCGCGACAGGGGCGAGGTCGTATCGGCACTGTGGCCATCGGAGGCGCAGATCTACGGACGGTTCGGGTACGGCCTCGCCAGCCGCCACGCCAGCCTGGTGATCGACGGCCAGCCCGGTACTGCCGGCTCGCCCGCGCCTGGGGAGATCCGGCTGATCCCCGACGCGAGCACAGCCGATACGGCACTGCTCGATCGCCTCTACCGCTCGTGGCATGCGACGCGGCCGGGTTCGATCGCACGGTCGGCCGAGCGCTGGCGCCAGCGGCTGCTGCCCCGGGATGACGGCCGGGGTGGCACCACGGACATGGTGTGCCTCCTGCATAACGACGGAGAGGAGGTCGACGGCTATGCCCTGTACACGACGCGGACGCGGTGGTCACAAGGGCAGCTGCCGGAGGGCACGACGGTGGTGGTGGAGGTCTGCGCCCAGACCAGCCGCGCGCTCGCCGCCCTGTGGAACCACCTGCTGTCGGTCGACATGATGGCCAGGACCGTCGCCCCGATGATCCCGGTCGACGACCCGGGCATCTGGACGCTGCGGGACCCGCGGCAGTGGCAGACGCAAGTGACCGACAACGTGTGGACCTGCCTGATCGACGTGCCGGCTGCGCTGCGGGCGAGGACCTACGCCCGGGACGTCGACGTCGTGCTCGACGTGCAGGACGACCTGTTTCCGGACAACGCGGGGAGGTACCGGCTCAGCGGCGACGTCACCGGGGCGTCGTGTGACCCGACTACGGCTCCGGCCGACCTGAACGTGACCGCCGCCCAGCTCGGCGCGGCCTACCTGGGCGGCACCAGCCTGGCCGGCTTCGCGCTGACCGACGGCCTCTCCGAGCAGCGGCGAGGGGTGCTGGACGCGGTGGCGACCGCCTTTTCGGCACCGCTCGCACCCTGCTGTATTGACCCGTTCTAGGACCCACGAGCGGCCCGCCGGGGCACGCGATTTGGAAAGGAGCAGGAACGCGATGGCTGCCGTGCCGAAAGTCGCCGTGATAGGACTCGGGATCTGGGGCAAGAACCACGCCCTGTCGTACGCCGACTACGACCGCTGCGAGCTCGCCCTGGTCTGCGACGCCGACCAGGAGAGGGCACGCGAGGTGGGCGAGAACCTCGGTGTCCCGTGGACCGGCGACCCCGCCGATGTGGCCGCGTCGGACGTTGACGGGGTCAGCATCGCCACCCCCGATCATCTGCACACCGCCGTGACGATCGAGATGCTGAACGCGGGCAAGAACGTCTTCGTGGAGAAACCGCTGGCGACGAGCGTGGACGACGCCAGGCGGCTGGCCGTGGCGGCGGCCGAGTCAGGCAGGATCGCCATCGTGGACTTTCAGAACCGCTGGAATCCCGCCTTCATGGGAATCAAGGACTCGGTGGCGAACGGGGAGCTGGGGGCGCCGGTCATGGGCTACGCACGGCTCAGCGACTCGATCGCCGTCGCGGAGTCCTGGCTCAGCTGGGCCGGCCGGTCCGGGCCGGAGTGGTTCCTCTTCCCGCACACCATCGACATCGCCCGGTGGATCCTCGGGCAGGAGCCGGTGTCCGTGTACGCGCTGGGCAAGCGCGGCATCCTGGCCAGCCGTGGCATCGACTGCTGGGACGCCATCCAGGCGCTCGTCCAGTTCGAGTCGTGCTTCTTCACCTTTGAGACCTCCTGGGTGGTCCCGGCAGGCTCTCCGAGCGTGGTGGATTCGCGCTTCGTTCTTTACGGGGAGTCGGGCAAGATCGACTACGACTGGACGTACAACGGCCTCACGTACGTTCGCGACCGGCTCGAGTACCCGTGGATACCGATAGGCACACGGGACCGTTACGGGCACCTCACCCATTTCGTGTACGAGCCCATGCGGCATTTCGCCGACTGCCTGGCCGGGACCGCCGTCCCGGAGACCAGCTTTGATGACGGCCTTCGCAATGTCGTTGTCATCGACGCCATCAGGCGGAGCCTGGACGAGAAACGGCCGATCGAACTGGCCTGACGGAGGGTAGGCATTCATGAACGGCGATCGCGCTGCTGCTCAGCCCGCGCTCACGCGGCATGACCTGCTGGTCGGCGGCCGGTGGCAGGCCGCGGCGGCCGGCTACCGGTACCGCGTGGCCAGCCCGGCCACCGGCGCTGACATCGCGGACCTCGCCGCGGCCGAAAGCGCCGATGTGGACCGCGCGGTCGTCGCCGGCCAGGCTGCCTTCGAGAAATTCTCATCGGCCACCTACTTCGAGCGGGCCCGCTGGTGCGAGAACGTCGCAGCCGAGATCGATGCCAGGTCCGATGACCTGGCCCGCGAGCTCACCACGGAACAGGGCAAGCCGCTGGCGGAATCCCGGGGGGAGGTGACATCCGCGGCGGCGGGGTTCCGGCTCGCCGCCGCCGAGGCCCGGAGGCTCACCGGCCAAACCGTCCCGGTAGCCGACCCCGCCAAGCGGGTGCTGACCTTCCGAAGCCCGACCGGGGTATGGGCGGTGATCACGCCGTGGAACTTCCCGTTCAACATCCCGATCGAGTACCTTGGCCCGGCCCTTGCCACCGGGAACGCGGTGGTGTGGAAGCCGGCGCCGAGCACCTCGCGGATCGCGGTCCGGCTCGCGGAATGCATCACGGCCGCGGGCGTTCCGGACGGCTTGGTGAACCTCGTGACCGGGCCGTCGGTAGACATGGCCCGCCATCTGTCCTCGCATCCCGGGCTGGTCGGTGTCTGCTTCACCGGCTCGTCGTCGGTCGGCAAACAGATCGCCCAGCTCGCGGCGGGCAAGAAGCTGCTGCTCGAACTCGGCGGCAACGGCCCGGTGATCGTGCTGAATGACGCGGACCTGCCGCGCACGGTCCAGGCAGTCGCGGCAGCCGCCTTCGCAAACGCCGGCCAGTCCTGCGCCGCCGCCGGGCGCATCCTGGTGGAGCCGGGCGTGCACGACGGCCTGGTGGCTGGGCTCGCCGATGCGGCGAACGCGATCCGGGTAGGCCCGCCGTTGTCGGATGACATCGACATGGGCCCGGTGCACAACGAGGCGACCGCCCAGAAGATGGAGCAGCACATTGAGGATGCCCTCGGCCGGAACGGCAACCTCGTGGCCGGCGGTGCCCGGCTGCCGGGGCTGCCCAGCCGCCTCTTCTTCGCCCCGACGGTGATCGAGGCACTGCCAGGTGAGGCTCTCGTCATCCGGGAGGAGACCTTCGGCCCGATCGCGCCGGTACTGGCGGCCGACGGCGACGATGCCCTCCTGGCCGCCGCGCGAAACAGCCGCCTGGGCCTGTCTGCGGCGATCTTCACCAGGGATATCCCGCGAGCCCTGCGGCTGGCCGAGCGGCTGGCTGCGGGGCAGGTCGTGATCAATGACACGTCGAACTACTGGGAGCTGCACATGCCGTTCGGGGGCTGGCCTGGAACCGACAGCGGGATCGGCCGGCTCGGCGGCCGGCATGCCCTTGAAGCCCTGACGGAAATCCGGTCCGTATCGATCGACATAGCCAGTTGATCGAGGCGAAAAGCGCAGAGAGGCAGCACGTCGATGACGCTAACTGAGGCAGAGACGGCCGAGTCGTTCTATCTTGGCGGTGCCTCGCGGAACAGCACCGGCGACGCGATCCCGGTGATCAATCCCGCGGACGAGCGGGTGCTGGCCAGCGTGCCCAGCGCGACGGCGGATGAGGTCCACCAGGCGCTGCTGGCGGCGAAGAGCGCGCAGCGGGGCTGGGCCCGTACTCCGAGTGTGGTGCGGGGTGGCTTCCTGCGTGCCACGGCCGATGTGGTGAGCAGGCACCGGGACAAGCTGGCTGAGCTGATCGTGGCCGAGGTGGGCAAGCCGGCCCGGCAGGCGGCCGGCATCGGCGGCGAGGACGGCAAATGGGGCCTATTGCGCTATACGCAGGTCAAGACCGCCTACCACCACTACGGCTAGCACCGCGGCTTGACCACTCAAATGGTGTGACGACGAGTCACCACACGGCACAATATCGAGATTGCCCGCGGGGTCAGGTATGAGCGGGCTCGCGGAGAAGACGTCCCGCAGATATCGGGAGCATGAGCACCGCGGAGGCCGACCGCCTGCCCGACTTCGAATTCGCCTTGCCCAGGAGCGCAAAGAGCCCATCCACGACGCGGCACATGTGCGGAACGCGATTGCGCGGTTTGACCAGGTGGAAGGCGTTACAGATCAGGAGCGCGACGACGCCTGGCGGCGAATCCGGGCGGCGGCGAAGAAGTACGACATCGACATGCGGGAAGATGACTGGCGCGAGCTCTTCACGCGGCATCCAGGGGAGCCGAAACGGTAGGGCATTGATCATGACCTACGTGATAGTTGACGCCGTTCTCGGACTCTTAATTGGCGCCGTGTGCCTCAGCATCGCCCCAGCTGGTGCGCCTGCTCCGGCAGCGGCCGGACTGTGCCGATACGGAAACAAACCGCTCGGACCAGGCAGGCTGCCCCGCAGGCCTGCGAGTTCCTCGAGCGCGGCAGCCAGTTCGGAGGCGTGGTGGCGCCGGGATCGAACGCCTCGGCGAGCTGCCGCAGCCGGTCCAGTGGCAGGCCCCCCTCCGGGCCCGGTGCCGGGCGATCTTATTGCGCGTGGCGCGATCGCCTCGTGGATCTCCTCGCTGACAGCCGCAACCAGGCTCGCGGGCGTATGTGACGCGAAGCATGCGCACGTGGAGCCAATGCCGTCGTAGCGACGCGCTTCGACTGCAACAAGATGGGCGACATCATGTCTGAGGTGGCCGCCTACCGGACGGGAGCAATTCAAGCCACGCCAGTAGAGGTGCAGGAACTGCTTTCGCAGCCTTGGCCGTCCTGCAGACAACATGCGAGACCGTCCTGGTCATCGTCGCAGATCCAGCCTGTATACCTTTCAAATAGAGCCCAATAGCCCCGGAACAGGGGATTGACACCGCTATATGAGGGACTCCATCCTTGGGGTAGTTATCCCGGTTGGACTTAGGTTAGCCGGGTGCTGGATGTGGGCCGGGGTGCAAATCTCCTTCGGGGAGATGCAGTCCGGCGGGGTGCCAGTTCCGGGATGTCCCGTGGCGGTGGGGGGTTGATGGTAATGGCGGCTGAGACTTGGCCTTTGCGGCGTATTGCCGCATACCGGCATAAGTGCCGGTCCTGATGGCGTCGTCTTCCGGCGGTGGTGAATCCGGCTCTTCTGATGCTGATCGGCACGGGCAGCCGGACGTGCCCACCACCGGGGGGCCCGCAGGCGCAGGTGAGGAGACCGTTGACGGTTCCTCAGGCCTGCACACGGTCAGCCGGCCGTGGTCTGCTGACCCGTTGACCCCACCACACCCGCCGACGGAGGTGGCATCGACCCACCCGCCGACGGAGGTGGCTTCGCCGCACCCGCCAACCGAAGCCGCGTCGCCTCCGGAGACCGAAGGGGCCTCGCATTACTTGCCGGCTGCCGGGGCGACAGTCAGTGCGGCAGCGCCGGCGGGAATCGTCCGGCAGGGTCCGGGGGTTCCGGTTTCCCCGTCTGCGGGTCAGGTCAGCCCATCGGCTGAGCAGGTCTGGCGTACCGGGCAGCTTTCGGGCCCACTCCGGCGGCGGCGCCGGCTGCGCCGTATCTCCAGCAGCGCCCTCACAGTGGTCCTGCTGGTCGCTGCTGGGGTGGTGTTGTACCTGCGGTTTCATCACGGGCCGCTACAGGTGACCGGTGTCGCTATCACCCGGCAGGTCACGAACGGATGTGCGGTTGATGTGACCGGGCGGATCACGACTAACGGGTCGGCCGGGACGGTCTCCTACCAGTGGCTGTTGCGGCCGCAGTCCGAGGCGCCGCAGCCAATGAGCCAGTCGGTGGTGGCCGGGCAGGGTGCGGTGTACGTCACTGTCGCCGTGCAGGGCCAAGGCCAGGGCAGTGCCGCACGTGACGTCACCTTGCAGGTGCTGGGCCCCGGCACGGGGACCGCGTCGGTCCACGTGTCCCTCAGCTGCTGACAGGTACCGGCCGTCCGCGGCCGCAACCTTGTACCGGTGAAACAGGAGTAAGGCCCCGCTGGCCACACCAAGAGAGGCGGATTGTGATGCACGGGTGGGACGTGCCTGAGTACACCGAGGTCAGGGTGCTTGGGTCAGGCGGGTTCGGTGAGGTGGTCCTGGCGCGGCACGACGCATCGGGCACTTTGGTGGCGATCAAGTACCTGCGGCCTGCGTTGCTAGATGACGCGGAGTTTGTCGAGCTGTTCCGCGAGGAGGCCCGGGTGCTGGCCTCGCTAGAGGACCCGAACGTGGTCCGACTGTATGAGTACGTCGAATCGGCGGCTGGGGCGGCCATCGTGATGGAGCTCATCGACGGCGTCTCGTTGCGCGAGATCTTGTCTGAGCATGGCAAGACCTCGGCGGAGGCGGCGTTGGTGGTCTTGCAAGGTTCGTTGCTAGGCCTGGCGGCGGCGCATGCACGGGGAGTGGTCCACCGGGATTACAAGCCGGAGAACGTGCTGGTCGACGGCGCTGGTGTCAGCAAACTGACCGATTTCGGCATCGCGGCCCGGGCGGGAGACTGGGCAGTGGCCGCCGGCACGCTGGCGTACGCGCCGCCGGAGCAGTTCGGTGGTGGCCCGGCTAGTCCAGCCGGTGATGTCTACGCGGCAACCGCCACCTTCTATGAGTGCCTGGCTGGCCATCCGCCGTTCACGGGGACCACCGCCGAAATGCTGCGGCAACAGCATCAGTCTGAGCCGGTGCCGCTGGACCCGGTGCCCGAGCCACTACGGCCACTGGTGGTTTCTGGGATGGCCAAGGATCCCGGAAACCGGCCCGCTGATGCAGCCAGCTTCGTCACGGAACTCCGCGCGGCCGCCAGCCCTGTCTACGGCCAGGACTGGCAGGAACGGGGCCGGTCGCACCTGGGTGAGGCGGCGCTACTGCTGGCCGCGCTCTGGCCATCCGGCCCAGCGCCAGCAGCGCAGGGCCACGCAATAGAGCAGGTCCACCTATCACGGCATCCCCAGCAACCCCGCGACCCAGGCCACGTCGGTCACCCCGAGCACCCAGCGTCTGGGCACGCTCAGCCCCCTGCCCACATTCAGCCTCCCGTGCAGGGTCAGGCTCCCGGGCAAGGCCAGCCTCCGGCCCAGGGCCAGCCTCCAATGCACGGCCAGCCTCCAGTGCACGGCCAGCCTTCTGGCCCCGGGCACGGCCAGCCTCCAGCCCAGGCTCAGCCTCCAGCCCAAGGCCAGCCCCCAGCCCAAGGTCAGCCCCCGGCGCAGGGTCAGCCTCCAGTGCACGGCCAGCCCCCGGCGCAGGGTCAGCCCCCGGCGCAGGGCCAGCCTCCAGTGCACGGCCAGCCCCCAGCCCAAGGCCAGCCCCCGGCGCAGGGCCAGCCTCCAGTGCACGGCCAGCCCCCA
>Ga0208725_1000009_pt1 | contig 41272 bp, 35 predicted proteins | sample MicForSoSWNH13_O_FD_188004 | JGI IMG/M metagenome (GOLD analysis project Ga0208725, IMG submission 188004) | Forest soil microbial communities from Harvard Forest Long Term Ecological Research site in Petersham, Massachusetts, USA - MetaG HF011... | ecosystem: Environmental > Terrestrial > Soil... | reverse complement strand
CTCGCCGAAGGCAACCCGGCCGCGGCCGTCAGCGCGGTGCAGGACGTTCTGGACGGCACGGCGCCGGCCGTCGGTTACGTGACGGTCGTTGAGGCCTATCTGCTGGCCGGGCTCGCCGAGCGTGAGCTCGGTGACCAGCGAGCCGCGAACCAGGCTGCCGAGCGTGCACTCGCCCTCGCGGAGGCCGACCGGCTGGTCCTGCCGTTCGCGATTACCGGCGCAGCGGAGCTGCTGGAGGCCCTGCCGCGGCGCGAGACGGCGCACGCGGCATTGCTCTCCGAAATCCTCGACGTTGTGCACGGTTCTTCCCCGACCGCCAGAAGCCAGGCTTCGGTGCCGGACACGCAGGAGCTGAGCCCTGGCGAGCTAAGAGTGCTCCGCTATCTTCCGACGAACCTGTCCAGGCCTGAGATCGCGAGCGAACTGTCCGTCTCGGTGAACACGGTCAATACCCACGTCCGCAGCATCTACGCCAAGCTCAGGGCCCGTGACCGGTCCTCCGCCGTACAGCGCGCGCGAGAGCTCCGGCTGCTGTCCGCTGGGCTGACGCGGTAGCCAGACATGTCACCTGATCCCGGTGATGAGGGCTCACCTGGCGGCGCTCCACGATGGCCTTATGGACCCGGCACCTGCCCTGTTCGCGATCCGGATCAAGGGTCAGCTCGGCGCTACGGTGCTTTCTGCGTTCCCGGTGATGGTGGGGCGCCAGGATGGCACTGACACGGTGCTTACCGGCCTGCTGGACCGGTCGGCACTATTCGGCGTGCTGGCCGAGGTGGAGGCGCTCGGCCTGGAGCTGCTCGAGGTCCGCCAGCTCACCCGGCATCGTAAATCACCAGGATCTGGTGAGAGCATCTCACCGTGACGGTGACTAGCTTCGAGCGCGTCCGGAACTCTGCTAGAGAAGGTGCGGCTCCGATGACCAGTGCCCCAGTACGCGACCCGCTCGCAGACAACCTCATTACTCCGCAGAACGCGGCGTTCCTGTTCATCGACTACCAGCCCGCACAGCTAGCAACGATCCGCTCGATGGATCCCGGCCTCCTGCTCAAGAACGCAGTCGGGGCGGTCAGGACCATCAAGACCTTTGGCGTCCCGGTCGTGCACTCGACCGTCAACGTCGCCTCCGGTCAGGGACAGCCAACGCTCCCCGCACTCGCCGACCTGCTGCAAGACGACAAGCCTCTTGACCGGACAACGGTGAACTCGTGGGAGGACATCGAATTCCTTGAGGCCGTCCACGCGACCGGCCGCCGGAAGCTCATCCTCTGTGCCCTGTGGACCGAAGTCTGCATGGCCTTTACCGCACTAGATGCACTGCGGGAAGGGTATGAGGTCTATCCAGTAGTCGACGCGATCGCCGGCACCTCGCCAGAGGCACACCGCGCGGGCCTGGAGCGCGTGGTCCAAGCCGGCGGGCAGCCGATCGGCTGGGTCTCGCTCGCCTGCGAGCTGCAGCGCGACTGGGCTCGCCTGGACACGGTTCCAGCGGTCATCGAGATCGTTCTCGATGATCGCCTGCGGAAGGAATAACAGCCCCTGCGGCAGCGGCTCGCAGGTGCCTGGCATACCGGCCAGGCGGAAGGGAGGACCTCGGTGACAGAGGATTCCAGCCACGACGCGTGGCTGGAGCAAGCGCGCTCGTACCTGCGCAACGCCGATCCGGTGCTGGCACGACTCATCGACGACCGGCCAGCCTTCGATCCCCGGGCGTGGATCGCCCAGCTGCCGCCGATGGACCTGTACGGTGCCCTGCTGTTCCAGGTCACCGGCCAGCAGCTTTCCGTTCCCGCGACCCGCCGGACCATCGCTCGCATCGAGGCCCTGTTTGGCGGCCATCTCCCTTCGCCCGCCGAGCTGCTGGGCATAGATCCCGGCAAGCTCCGCGAGGCCGGGCTCTCGTGGCGGAAGATCGGCACGCTCCGCGACCTCGCCGCGCGGCTGGAAGACGGCCGGCTAAACCAGGACGTGCTGAGCAGCCTGCCCGACGACGAGCTGATGGCCGAGCTCACCGCCATCCCGGGGATAGGCCCGTGGACCGTGCAGGGCGCCCTGATCGTCGCGCTCGGCCGGGAAGACGTGGTCCTGCCGGGCGATCTGGCGCTGCGTAAGGCCGTCCAGGCCGCCTACGGGCTCAGCCACCGGCCAACCGAGGAGGAGGTTCTCGCCATCGCCGAGAAATGGCGGCCCTACCGCAGCCTGGCGACCAGCTACCTGTTTTCCGCCGCCTTCGAGCAGAACGAGGCGCCGGCCACCGTGCCCGAGACGTAGGGCGCCGGATCATCGCCGAGGAGATCGCGGCGGGGCCGGGCTCTCGAAACCGTACGCTGGTGGGTGTGATCGAGGAGCTGGCGCGGGAGCGTCTGGGCTTCCAGCAGCTTCGTCCCGGGCAGCTGGACGCGGTGCAGGCGCTGGCGAGCGGCCGTGATGTGCTGGCCGTGCTGCCGACCGGTGGCGGGAAGTCGGCGATCTACGAGCTGGCCGGGATGCTGCGGCCGGGGCCGGTGATCGTTGTGTCGCCGCTGATCGCGCTGCAAGACGATCAGCTGGCGCACCTGCGGGCGGCTGGGCTGCGGGCGATCGTTGTGAACTCGCAGCAGGGGGCCGGTGCGCGGGCAGCGGCGCTGCTGGCCTCGTGCGATGCGGACACGTTCGTGTTCCTCGCGCCAGAGCAGCTGGCCAACAAAGAGACCCGCGACACGCTACGGCGGGCAAAGCCGGGGCTGTTCGCCGTGGATGAAGCGCACCTGATCAGCCAGTGGGGCAGCGACTTCCGTCCGGATTACCTGCTGCTCGGCGCGCAGGCCGAGGCGCTCGGTGCGCCGGTCCGCCTGGCCCTGACCGCGACCGCGGCGCCTCCGGTGCGGCAGGAGATCATCCGGCGGCTCGGCCTGCGCGATCCGGCGGTGGTGATCGGCGACTTCGACCGGCCGCATCTCCATCTCTCGGCGCGCCACGTGGCCACCATTCCGGACAAGGAGCGCGAGCTGGTCCGCGCTGCGCGGGAGTTCGCTGGCCCGGGGATTGTCTACGCGGCGACGCATGCCAGCGCGCAGGCCGCCCACGATGCGCTCGCGTCGGCCGGGGAGCGGGTGGCGCTGTATCACGCCGGGCTGTCCGGACGCGAGCGGCACCAGGCAATGACGGCGTTCCTGGACGGCTCGGCCCGCATTATCGCGGCCACCGTCGCGTTCGGCATGGGGATCGACAAGCCGGACGTCCGCTGGGTGCTGCATGCCGACCCCCCGCCGTCGCTGGACGCGTACTACCAGGAGATCGGGCGGGCCGGCCGCGACGACCAGCCATCGCAGGTTCGGCTGCTGTACCGCTATGACGATTTCGGGCTGGCGCACCACATGCTCGCCAGGGGGGTCTCCAGCGCGGCCGTCGCACCGGCCGCGGCCGCGCTCGCCGCCGGGCAGGAGCCTGAGCCAGCCGCGAGGCAGCAGACGGCCGCGCTGGCCCGGCTGGCCGATCTCGGCGCGGCGGCCTGGCAGCCGAACGGCGAGGCCCGCTGGACCGCGACGATGACCGTCGCGGCAGCGCTGGAGGCCTCAGAAGCGGAGACCGAGCGCGAGGACGAGGTGGAGCGCACCCGGCTGGCGATGATGCGCCGCTACGCCGACCAAACCGGCTGCCGTCGTTCGTTCCTGCTGACCTACTTCGGGCAGGACTACCGCGGCCCGTGCGGGAACTGCGACAACGATCTCGGGCACACCGAGGCTGCGCCTGCTCAGGTCCCATTCGCGGTGGGCGCACGCGTCGTGAGCGAGCGCTGGGGAGAGGGCACAGTGCAGCGCTACGACGGCGACCAGATCACCGTGCTGTTCGACGAGCACGGCTACCGCCAGCTGTACCTGCCGGTCGTGCTGGAACGCAGCCTCCTTCGGCCCGCCTAGGGCGCGGCGCCCCGGGTCGCGCTAGCCGATCGCCAGCGCGAAGACGTGCAGCGCAGCCCCGGAGCCGCCCTGGCCCCGGCTGGGCAGGATCACCCCGACGACGGTCGCGGTCGAGTCGAGCGCGACCGACTGCTCGTACACGCCGACCCGGTGGTAGTCCTGCGCATTGCCGGGAGCATTCCGGTATGCCATGGATATCGCCGCGCCCGCCGCTGCGCCGGAATACCAGTCCGGCACGCTGAGAGTGAAGGTCTGCGTCGCGCCGCCGGCGTAGACGATCGTGCCCTCCCCCTGCGCCGGCCCGAACGTGGCCGTGTCCAGGAAACCGAGCCTGCGCCCGGACTGGTGCACCGCGATCTCCTGACCGGAGGCGACGACGTTGTCGGCGCTGCCGGGAGCCGCGCTGGGCCAGGTGAAGCTCAGACCTCCGGCCGTGACCGCAGAGCCCGGGGTTACCCCGGCGTTCTTCAGCGCGGTCGCCGAGAAGCTGTAGCCGACCCCGTCCAGGTTTGCCGCGCCCGTGTTGGAGTCGGTCGAGACGCCGGCGTTGTTGAACGCCGCCGCCAGCGATGTGTACGGCGTCACGATTCGCGTGCTGCCCAGGAGAACCTGCTGGGCAGCACTGCCGGAGCTGAACCGGGCAACCCCGGTCAGCAAAGCCGTGCCCGGCGGCAGCGACGAAGGCGGCGTCACGGTGAGTGTCGCGGTCGCCCTGCCGCCCGCGGGCACGGTGCCAATGTAGGCCGGCGCCCCGGCGATCCAGCCGGCGGGCGCAGCGAGCGTGACCCTCGTGTGCCGCAGCGGCACCGGGCCGGGGTCGCCGACCGTCGCTTTCACGGTGAGCATCCGGCCCGGCACCGGGGGGACGGCCCCGCTCCGCACGTTGAGGTACGGCTGCGCCGGGACCTGGAAAGAGCCGACGGCCAGCTGCCCGGTCACGTTGGTGACGGTGATCATGTGCCGGCCGGGCGGCAGTGCGGTGCCGGTGAAAACGGTCTGGCCCGAGCCGGCCAGGGCGTCGGTCCGGACGTCGCCCCGCGGCCTGCCGTCAATGGAGATCGCGGCCGTTCCGCCGGCCGGCGCCGCCACGAAGGCGACGCTCCGGCCGGTGAAGGTGAGCGACACCGAGGCGCCAGGGCTGGTGGTGCTGTGGGAGTCGCCCTGATCCGACGCCGTGCCCTGCGCCTGCCAGCCGCCGGTGTAGCTCAGCGCCTGATTGTCGTCGTCGTAGACCGGCGGTGCCGGGCGGTCCGGCAGGCCGGCCGCGGTCATGATGGCCCGGGCGGCCGCCGGCCAGGCTCCGCCGGATACGACGGTGGGCGGGGCGTAGGTGATGTCCGTGCCGTTGTTGAGCGTCATCGCGGCTGAGCTGTAGTTGGCGGGTCCGACCGTGATGTTGTAGTCGGTCGGGGTCCACATGCCGATCCAGTTGCCGTCCGCGGCGAAGTTGACCACGTTGTCGTAGGTGTGCCAGTAGGAGCTGCCCTCGTCCTGGTACAGCATGTTGTCGTCGTGGTTGCCGATCGAGACGTAGTTCCCGGCCAGCACCGAGTACACGCCGGCGCCGTTCTCGCCCTGGCCGCCGTTGGTGTAGACCGGGCCGCCGTCGTACAGCGTGTTCATCACGTCGTGCACGTAGTTGCCGGTCACATGGTTGCCGCCGGCGTAGATGGTGCCATGCGCGCAGGTCAGCAGGCCCTGCTTGGCCTGCGTGCTGCACGGTGAGGCGTATCCCCAGCCCCAGCCGAGCGACACGCCGGAGTAGGGGGTGTGGCCGATGTCGTTGTGCGTGATCGTCAGGTTCCGGGTGTACCCGGCCCACACGCCAACCGTGTCGGAGTAGTCCTGGCCGACGTAGGAGATCGCGTTGCCCGCGATGGTGTCGTGGCTCGTCATCAGCGCCGGGTTGTTCTGGAAGTAGTCGTCGACCTCTCCGGCGGAAATGCCGCCACCGGCGGTGTCGGTGATGACGCTGTTGTAGACGCCGGAGTCCTGTGTGCCGTCCGCCAGATCGACCGCGGTGGCTCCGAGGTGCAGGAACGCGTCGTCGGCAAAGGTGATGCCCGAGCCGCGCGAGACGGTGACGGCCGCCGGGACGATCGCGGGCTCGGGCGTCGTACCCGAGGTGTCCCACAGCACGCCGGCCTGGTTGTCGATGTAACCGGTGGTCTCGGGCAGGTTCCAGGTCGAGTACTCGAAGGCGATGTGCCGGAACGCGACGTCGCGCACCCGGTCGATCGCGTCCGGGATCACGACGAAGCCGTCAATGGTCAGGTAGGTACCGCCAGTCTTGACGATCTTCACCGTGTGCCTGCCCCGGGACAGCCCCTCGACCGAGTAGACGACCTGCTGGGCGAGCCGGGTGTTACCGCTGGTGTCCTCGGTGAAGTTCTGCCTGGTGTCCCGCTTGCCGTCGACGTAGACGTCGAAGGTTCCCTCATCGCTGTAGGTCTCGGCGAGGACCTCCAGGCCGGTGCCGGAGAACACATAGGTCGCCGAGTCGCCGTTTGTTGTGGTGGCCTCGACGTCGTTGTCGAGGTCGCCGTGGCCGCGGTTGGCGTAGCGCCGCCAGCCGGTGCCCGAGTAGGAAGCGCCCTGGCCGTTCTGGTTGACCGGAGTCAGGTGGCCTGGGTTGCCCTGGAGAGTCAGCAGGCTCTGCTGGACGGGCAGCTCAACGTCGGCGGTCACCATCCGCTGGCCCGGTCTGGGGATGTAGTAGAGATACCCGCCGGACTGGTCCAGGTAGAACTGGCCCGGCTGGGTCAGCAGCTGGTAGGCGTTCTCCACGTAGGAGATGTCATACATCGCGGGCAGCCCGGCGCCGTTGTACGGGAAGCCGAGGTTAGGCACGCTGCGGTTGTTGGCTTGCCAGCAGCTCGGCAGGATATTGATGTCGGACCCGCCGCCGGGGGCCGTGGTAATGCTGCGCACCGGGCAGCTCATGTGCTTCCAGTCGAATTCGTCCACGACCTCGATCTGGCTCTGATTCGTGAACGCGGCGTAGGCGGCGTCGGTCGTGCTGAAACCGGTGGACGTGACCCGCAACCCGCGCGGCGCCCCCGCGCTGCGCGCGAGCTGCGCGCGCTGCCCGTTGACGAACAGCTGCTGGCCTCCGGTCGTCGCGTCGGCCAGGGGGACGCGCGCCCGCCAGATGTTAAGCCGCTGGTCGTACCGGGCGAAGCCAGTGATCCGGTCGGCGCCGCTGATGACTGGGGCCTGGCCGGGAGCGGCCTGCCAGACGACGGTGTAGCCGTTGTCGCCTGAGGCCGCGGGGCCCAGCCGGAAGCCGCCGGGGACGCGGTAGGTCCCGCCTGACAGGTCGACGTCGATGTCCGCCGTCATGTGCGCGTTCAGCTGCTCGACCCGGCTCTTTGCCCCGGACAGGCCGCACGGCGCGGACACAGCGCAGGCCGCTCCGGTGCCGTCAGGAGCCGCGTAAAGGACGACGGGCCGGCTGGTGGTGCGCGTGGCCGCGCTCGCCATGCTCGGGCCGGTCGCCGTGCTCAGGCCGGTCGCCGCCAGGCAGAACGCCGCGATCGCAGCTAAGCGCTTCGGCACTCCCATGGTGTGCCCCTTCCGATTGGTAACTGAGCGTAGCGTCGAGAACACTGTGTGACACCGAAATCGCGGCGGTGCGGCCCGGCCAGACCGGGCACCTGGGCTGCTTCCGCGACGGCAGTGATACTCCTGGAACGGCATGGTTTACGCTCGCGCCAACGGCACGCATGTCAGCTGCGGCCACTGCGATGCAGGCCAGACACCGGAGGGGGCCGTCAGGCGTGAGAGCGTGCCCGCCCGCCGGCCACCCGGACGGCCAATGCCAGGCCGAGCAGCGACCGCCCATCAGCCGGCGGCGGCTTAGCGATCGCACGCTGGGACTGATCTACGCGGTGCTGGCGGCCGTGGCGTGGTCCAGCGCCGGGATTCTGCAGCGCCAGCTGCACGTCAACGCGGCGACCCAGGTCGCGGGCCGCGGCGTCTTCGGGTTCGTTGCGCTCGCCGGCTACGCGGCGTACACGCAGCCCAAGGCCCTGGCGTCGGTAACCCAGCGCGGCGCTCTCCTGGCCGCCGGATCGATGGCTGTGGCCAACGCTGCTTTCATTGTCGCGCTGAACTACGCATCGGTCGCCCACGTTCTGGTCCTGCAGTCCATCGCTCCGCTCGTCGCCGCCGGCCTCGGCGTGGTTGTGCTAGGAGAGCGGCTCAGCTGGCGCACGGCGTGCGCGATGGTCGTGGCGCTCGGCGGCGTCATCCTGATGGTGGGCGCACCGGGCGGCGGCCCGGTACTGGGCGACGGCCTGTCGCTGCTCACGGGTATCGCGTTCGCGCTCGTCATCGTCGTTGCGCGCCGTTACCGGGGCGTGTCCATGGCACCCGCCATGGCCCTGTCGCAACTGCTGGTCGTCATCGTCTTCGCGTCGTTCGTCCAGCTCGGCCATCTCTCCTGGGCCGATGTCGGATGGCTCGCGCTGCTGGGGTGTGGCCAGATCGGGCTCGGAGCAATCTTCTTCATCTCGGCGGCACGGTTCATTCCATCTTCAGAGATGGCGATGATCTTCTTGCTGGAAGTTGTACTCGGCCCGTTGTGGACCTGGATCGCACTCTCGGAGACGCCGAACATCGCGACGCTGGCCGGCGGTGCAGCCGTCATCCTCGCCGTCGCCACCCAGGTGGGTGGATTCGGCAGGTCATCAACTTCTTCATCCCGATATACCGCGAACTTGTGAACCGGGACCCCGCAAGCCACGTCACAGTAACGAGCAACAACAAGGGGAGCGGGATCATGTTCGGGCCAGACAGCACGCAGGTTGATTACGGGAGTCACACCTTGGTCATCGACGCCGAGGACCGGAGGGTCCGCGTCTTCTCCGACCTGGATGCGCCGGAGTCTGAATCTTCCCGTGACTGGCGGGGCGTCTCGGAGAAGCTGAGCGAGCTTGGCGTCAAGACGCTGAGCGAAGTACCGGCGCAGCAGTCGGGCAGCGTGCTCTGCGCGGAGGGTGCCTACTAGACCGGTACGCAAGGGAGCGGGGGCTACGTTCCTTGCATCAGGGGACCTTCAAGACCAGCGCGACGGTGTCGTCGCTGATTTGCCCGCCGCTGAAGGCCAGCACGGCTTGCTGTATGGCGTCGGCGATGTGCCCCGCAGACATATCGCCTAGGCCGGCGACGACGTCGTGCAGGCGGTCATGGCCGTAGAGGTTACGGTCGGTCTGGCCGCGGGCCTCCGTGACACCGTCGGTGAACAGGATGAGGCTGTCGCCTGTCCGCAGTGACGTCCGTGAGTCCCGCAGCTCCGGATCGGGCAGCAATCCGAGCAGCGTCCCCGGCCGCCCGAAGGTCTGCACGCGCCCGTCGGCACGGCGCACCAACGCCAGGGGGTGCCCGGCGGAGCTGATCTGCACCGAGGCCCCGGCCGGAGTCGGCCGCGCTGTGGCGTAGATCGCGGTGAGGAAGCGCGGGTCATCGGTGAGCCAATCCAGCAGCGCCTGGTTCAGGGCAGCCAGGATCCGGCTTGGCCGGCCATGCCGATGTGCCTCCGCCCGCAAGGTGTACCGGGCCAGCGCGGTGCTCTTAGCCGCCGGGGCCCCCTTGCCGCATACGTCGCCGACAACCATCCCCCAGCTCCCCCGCACCGACGGGAATATGTCGTAGAAGTCTCCGAGAACCTCCGCCCCCGCCCCGCCGGCCACATACCGCGCCGCCACATGCAAGCCCGGGATCTCTGGCAGCCGTGGCGGCAGCAGGCTTTCCTGCAGGATCTGGGCCAGCTCGGCACGTTCTGCGCCGTGCTGTAATGCGCTTTGCAGCGCGACTTCACGTGAGGCAACCTGCGCCAGGGCCTCCAGGAACTCGACCTCTTCGGCGCTCCAGTGACGCGCCAGATGGTCAGCCACGCACAGCGCGCCGACTACGTTGCCGAGCGGGTCACGCACCGGGAATCCTGCCCAGGCGCTTACCCCCGCCGGCCCTGGCCGGGAGCGGGCGCTCGGGGGCAGGCCTATCCGGGTGTCGTCGATGACCAGCTTCTTCTGGGATTCGATCACGAACTGGAGCAGTGACCGCTCGAGCGGGCTCTGCTGACCGGTCGTGTCCGCGGCGCCCCGACAGCTCCGGCCGGGGGGTGAGCGCCATCTGGCAATGGTGACGGATGCCAGCGAGGTGCCCAGGATCATCGCGGCCAGCCGCGCAACGCGGTCGAAGGACTCCACCCGGCGAGAGGCCGGCGGGCCGCCCGGCGGTCGCGCAGATGGCTCGGACGGTTCGGGAGTGTCCGCTCGTGCCGGCCCAGTAAACGCACCGGATCTGGCCGGAAGTTGAAGTGAAGAGTGACCGAGATCCATATCCGCCGCTTCCGCCGATTTTGTAACATGAATGACGAAATTCGGGCTAGCAGGGTCTGGACCACCCAAGTTTGGATTCAACCACAGAACGGTCTGATCGACACCACTGTTGGCCGGATATCCCTGCCGTAATTAACCGCCTTATGTGGGATCTATCGGGGCGCCTATGGACATAGAGTCGCCATAGTAAAACGCAGCCAGCAAAGGACCTGGGTTTGCAATGCCGGTGTGGCTACTGGCGTGCCCCGCGGGTGGCGGGTGGCGGCGGCGGTGCCGGGGACGCCTCGGCGAGCCGGGCGTGCAGCTGTGCCCGGATCTGGTCCGGGGTGTAGGCCCTGCGGCGGCGCTCTGCGCGTGCGATCACGACCCCCGTGGCCGCGACGCCTGCGAACCCTGCCAGGCCGAGTATCTTCCACCAGCGCATCTGCCTAGGCTACGACTGTGCCTGGCGCGAGTATCAGCCTGGATGAGGCTGTCGGTCTGACCCGCACCGGTGACCTGTGGCTGTTCCGCGGCCATGCCGCGGCTGACCGGGCTATCCAGGTGGCGACCAACAGCCCGGTCAACCATGTCGGCATGTCGGTCGTCCTGGATGATCTGCCCGCGCTGATGTGGCATGCCGAGCTTGGCAGGTCGCTGCCTGACTTGTGGTCGGGCAGCTGCCACCGCGGTGTGCAGTTGCATGACCTGAGCGCGGCGGTCACGGTCTGGGCCGCCAGGTATGGCCAGCGGGCGTGGCTGCGCCAGCTGGAGCCGGCGCCCGGCCGCGCGATGGAGGATGCGCTGCTGCGCACCATCGCACGGCTGGACGGCACCCCGTTCCCGTCGGTGGCGCGGCTCGCTTCCGGGTGGCTGCGCGGGCGGGTACCGCCGCTGCACCGGGGCGAGCAGGACGCGGGACTGGAAACCGCCTACTGCGCGGAGATCGTCGCCATCACCTACCAGGCCATGGGCCTGCTGCCGGCCGACCGGAGGCCGGACTGGTATGACGCGGGCCGGTTCTGGAGCGGCGACGACCTGCACCTGTGCGGAGAGGCCCGGCTCAGCGGGGAGATCGCCGTGCAGATCCCCGAGACCCAGCTCTCTGCGGAACGGCGCGGGCGTCCGGAGCGTCAGTAGGTCAGCGCGGCCGGCGCGAGGCGGGCTGTCACGTCGCCGGCCAGGCCGGGACCGCGGGGATCCAGCGAGCGGACCGGGGAGCCGGGGCCCAGATCGATGCCGGAAATCTCGGCCCAGATCAGTGACGGGCTTGCATGCGACCAGAAATAGTAGGTCAGGTTGGTGAGGTCGATGGCCGAGGTCCACCAGGTCGGGTATACGCCGGTGTCCTTATACGGCGCACCGGGCGGACATGAAACAGTGCCGGCGATATTCACTACCCCGGCTATGGCCTCGGGAATATCCGCAGGCTCAGGAAGATAATGCAGGAAATAGGCGGCGCGCACGAAGCGGTCGATGGACTCGATTCCGCCGGGCACTGGCAGGTCGCCGCCAAAGGGGCGGTAACGGCGCAGATTCTCCAGCTGCTCGTCGAAGGTGGGGTCGTTGGCCATCACCTGGTACTCGGGACCGTGGTGCACGCGGAGTTGCCCGTCGATCGGTTCCACGATGGCGGAGTCGCCGCCGGCGTCCTCCAGGGCCAGGTGGCAGCCCATGTCCTGGCCGCGGACCGGAACCGACACAACGGGCAGGTCGCGCAGTGCCGCGACCGCTTCGTCCACCGTCGCGCAGTGATCCAGGACCCACTGTGCCCATAGCAGGTTCGTGATGGCGCCGGGGCTGCCCTGGGCCGCGAATCCGGCGGAGCCCAGGTACAGCACGTGCGCGGCCAGGCCAGCGGTATTCACAGCGTCGGTCGTGCCGGAGTCCCACATGCTCAGTCCCACGACGCCGAATCGCGACTCCCAGGCCGCGTCACCAGCCGCTCTCCTGGTGCCCTGCGGTACGGCCCACAGCACGGGATCGTCGCTGACCTGCCAGTCCATGGTTCGCGATACGACCTTGGCCAGCTTGTTATCTGACCAGAACATCCTGGTGCACATATCGCGTCCTTCCGTAGCTGCTTGACTACTTTAAGTATTGACATAGCGCGCAGCCGCCGGTGAGCCGGGGCATCGCCCATGGCGCCCCGCAGGTCCTATGCGGGGTGCCGCAGGCTCGAGTCCCGCCCGGAACGCCGTAGATCATCTGCTTTACCCCGGTCGAGGGCGAGCTGCACGCGCGCCAGCATGGTCGATGCCGAATATGGCTTTTCCATGAGGTCGACGTCGGCGTCGAGCACGCCCTGGGCATGGAGAACCGGCTGGGCGTATCCGGACATATAGAGGACGGGCAGGTCCGGGCGGACGGCGCGGATCCGCGCGGCGACCTCGTTGCCCATCATCTCGGGCATAATCACGTCCGTGAGCAGCAGGTCGATGGGCTGCCGCAAATCGTCGGCCTGCCGGACGGCTTCGCCTGGGGTGGTGGCGCCGCAGACCTTGTATCCGCTCCGGGTCAGGACCCGGTGCGCCAGCTGCCAGAGGCTCCGTTCGTCCTCGACCAGGAGAATCGTCTCTCCGCCGCCGCGGGCGGCGCGAGGTCCGGGCAGCACGGTCACGGGCTGGGCCACGGCGACCGCGTCGGTCGCGGGCAGCAGCACGGTGACCGTCGTGCCGAGCCCGGGGTCAGAGTGGATCTCGGCGTAGCCGCCTGCCTGCGCGACGATGCCGTAGACGGTCGTGAGCCCGAGCCCGGCACCCTGGTCCTTGGCCTTGGTGCTGTAGAACGGCTCGAACGCGCGGTCGAGCACCTCGGGGGTCATGCCGGTACCGGTGTCCGAGACCGCCAGCCGGACAAAGCGGCCCGGCTTCAAGCCGGGCCTGCTGGAAGCGTATGCCTCGTCCGCGATGAGATTGCGGGTGTCAATGGTGAGCGTCCCGCCATCCGGCATGGCTTCCCGGGCGTTGGTCGCCAGGCTGACCAGGACCTGATCGATCTGGCCAGTGTCGGCCAGGACCGTCCACCCGCCCTGGGCCGCGCTGATGACCAGGTCGATGCGCTCGCCGAGGGTGGGGCGCAGCAGCAGCCCGGCGCCGCTGATGACGCTGCCAACGTCGAGCACCTCCGGACGGACAACGTCGCGGCGGCCAAACACCAGCAGCTGGCGGGTGAGTTTTGCCGCCCGCAGTGCCGCGCCTTGCACCTGCTCGACGTCGGCCAGCAGGTGCTCCTTGAGCGTGTCATCGCCCGCCAGGCGGGTCACCTCCTCCGCGACGAGGTCCGTGTAACCGGTGATGACGTTGAGCAGGTTGTTGTAATCGTGGGCGATGCCGCCGACCAGGTCGCCCAGGCTTTCCAGCCGCTGCGCGTGCTCAAGCTGGTGGGCGTAGCGTTCCCGGTCGGCCTGGAATCCGAGCCGTTCGGTGATGTCATGCATGAACGCGTGGAATCGCAGACCCGAGGCCGAGCCCGCCCGCCAGAACGCGACCTCGATCGGCAACTCGCGTCCGTCACGGCGCAGCATCTGCCGCTCAACCCTCGCGCCGTGGCCGTCCGGTAAACCGCCCGCGACCAGGCCGCTCAGGGATTCACGTTGCGCGTCTCTCAGCCGCGGCAGGATGATCGTCTCAGCGGCTTCCCGGCCGATCGCCTCGCTGGCGGGCCATCCGAACACCCTTTCCGCGCTCTGATTCCACGCGGTGATGACACCGCGCCGATCAAGGCTGATGAATGGGTCGGTCGCCGCCGCGATCATCGCGCGGTTCTGCTCCTGCTCCGATTGCAGCGCACGATCCGACTTATCCAGCACGCTCACGGTCGTGGTGACCGCGAACGCCAGCAAGGCGATGCTGGCGCCCGTGCTGGCCGTCACGAGCAACGTCGTGGAATAGGTAACGGCATGCTGGCCGGCCAGTCCGAGCAGGCCGATCAGGAAGGGCAACAGCACCAGCGCAGGTACCAGGCGCCGCGCGAGTACCCCGCCGGGGCCAGGACTGGTGAACGCCGACATCGGCGCGCGATCCGGCCGCGCCATCATTACCCCGATATTGAGGATCACGAAGGTGATGGCCGTCGGGACCGCCATGCCCGTGACGTCGGACGCGGACCGCAGGTAAGTGACGCCGTAGATGTAGCCGAGCAGCGCGACCAATGCGAGGAGCGCCGCCACCGGCGCCAGGATCGCCGTCCGCGAGTAGCGCCTCCGACCGGAGGTGCCCAGGAAGGCAACCGCCAGCCCGTCCAGGATGAACCCCAGTGCCGTCCCGACGTAGGGCCGGCCCGGCATCCTGTCCTGAACGGCCTGGACAGCGTGCCCCAGCAGCAGCGTGTCGAGGCCGGTCGACCGGCCCGTCGCGTACTCGGCCACGACCGTGCATCCCAAGGCCGAAACGACCACCGCGAGTGTCACGGCGGCCCAGCGCCGGCGCCCGCCCCGCCCTGCTGGCTCAGCGAGCCACAGCGCCATACCCAGCACGACGAAACCCGACGCTGTTAACGGCACCATCGGTGGCAGCCCGGGGATGAGCCGGGTCAGGATGGAAAGCCCAGTACTCCAGCCGGTCAGCACAACGGCACCGACAGCGGCAGTCGTCAGGCCCGCGCCCTTGACCAGCACGCCGCGCCTGCGCAGCGCACTCCAGCCCTCGGGCATTACTCAGACCTGTCGGTGCACATAATTGGAGCATAGCAAGGTGTTCACTCTACGTAGTGTCACGACTACATAACTGTTCCGGCTTCGGCCTGTTCTGTGCCGAAACTGCCACACCGGCTGAGTGCGAGCGTTTGCCGACCGTGCTGTCCGTTGGTCCCGCCAACCCCATCGGCATCGATCAAGTACTCGATTTCATGATCTGGGCAGAAAACGAGCACATAGCCAACCTCAGCTACCCGGATCATGAACAACCCGGCCGCTCAGCCGTTTCCGCCAGCCGCAAAGCCCCTATCTAGGCGGCATTGCGGCCGATCCACGCTCAGCACTCTGCGGCGGGAGGAGCCGTGCCGACGTCGGGGTCGTGCGGGGGGTCGGCCGACCTCGGCTGGCCGCGATGTCTCCGGGCAGAACTGGCGGCACGGGCCACCCATGTCGCGAATCCCAGCACGCCGAACAGGAAGACGGTCAGCACGAAATAAAACGGCGTCTGGAAGGCGGCGAACCAGCCGAACAGGCCGATCGCGAACAAGGTAAAGGCGGCAACTTGCACGCGTTTGGCCCATATCAGCTCGGATTCGTCATCTGCTTGCGCCTCCCTGATCGCCACGTCGGCCAGGGGGGAAAGGCAGTGCAAGCTCACCGGTCCGTCCGTTAGCAGATCAATGCTGATCACCTGGCCGCTTCTGATAAGCCCGGGCCCGATTCGCGCGGCATGGGCACCGGGTTCGACATAAAGGCCCGGCATGACATCGGCGTCTGTGCCCGGGTTGAGCCATTTCAGGATGGGAGCGCCTACATCCATGATCAACGGCTTGGACGCTTCGTAGTCAGAGCCTCGGATGTCGCGCCTGGCTTTGTATTCGATCCGGACCGTGACAACGTGCGGGTCATCCAGCACGTCCTCGCCGAGCGTGACGCGCATGCCGGGCCCGGCCTTCTCCCTGGCATCCGCGCTGAGCAGTGCCGTGTCGGATATCAGGGAGTAGGTCAGAGCCCGCGCCGTGGATGCGGTGACGAACTGGGCGGCGATCACCATCAAGGTGACGACGGCTACCACGACGGCCGCCCAGCCGAGAAAGGCTGGAGAGGAGTAGAAGTGACCGGTGGCTAGCACAGCCAACGCTGGTTCCCGAGGTCGCTCGGCTGCCGGTGCTGACCGCTAGCCGAAGATGAATGCCAGGAAGGCGAGGAACGCCGAGCCGACCTGCTGGGCTACGGACGCGACGACCGGCGCGACGATAGGAGTGAGCCACGGGATAACGTCATTGGCTGCCTGGCAGGCCACACATCCGCTGCCGGTTCCGCTTGCCGGCGGCGTTGCGCTGGTGACCGTCAGACTGGCGGGCCCTGACGTGACGATGACGGTGTCCCCGTGGGTCACAAGGAGGCGGTACTCATAACGGCCGACCGGATCTGCCGGGAGGCGGACGGCGCCAGAGCGTGCCCTGATCCGCCCGACGAACTGCCACGACTGGCCGGCCCCGGCTGCCGCCTCCAGATAGATGACCGAGCCTGCCGGGACATCCGAGGCAGCGAACCTCAGAACCGGCCGGGACCCGGCGCTGACTCGGGCCGGGGCGAAGGCTAGCGATGCTCTGGGCCCGCCGGCCGTTGCCGCCTGGGCGACGCCGACACCGGCGGACAGCGCGATGACCGCCATTGCGAGCGCACCGGCGAAACGAGTAATCCGGCCGGCCCGGCGCCACGGTCGGCCATTCCGGCCGGCCAGGACGCCAGCCCCTGGCCTTGACTTTATGCTGTACATAGCCTCTCCCACGAGTCTGTAGTTGTGTCGGTAGGTGACACCTGCTGGGAGAGTAAAAGAGGTCCGGACGCACTTGCCACGCATCAAAAGCGCATTCTTCTGTCGGCGCGGTCCGGAAATGCTGTCATCCTGATACCAGAGCGGCGTGCCCGCCGCTGGGTGATCTCCTGCCTGATCTTTGGATGGGAAGTGGGCCGGACGTGGCCGAAGAACGTCCGTTAGTGCTTGGCGAAGAGGTGCGGAGGCTGCGGAAGGAGGCCGGGCTGACCATTGAAGCACTGGCCCGCGAAGCAGGCCTCGCTGAACGGACGATCAGCAAGCTGGAACGCGGTGAGGGAAACTCGGTAACCCGCAGATCCACCGTGGCAGCACTGGCCGAAGGCCTGGGGCTTGCCAAGCCGGGCGAGGACTGGCTCTGGGCGGTTGCCCAGGGAGAGCCGGTGCTCAGCGGCTTTCCGGCGACGGGCATGGCCGCATTGCCGTACACACTGCCCCGCGATATCCGATCCTTTGTGGGTCGGTCACACGAACTTGACCAGCTGATTGAGGAGGCCATCGACGCTGAGGTCGTGACTGTCCACGTGATATCCGGGATGGGCGGCGTCGGGAAGACGGCCCTGGCGACGCACGCTGCCCATAGACTCGTGGCCCAATTCCCTGACGGCCAGATTTTCCTGCGGCTGAGCGGGCACACGCCCGGCAAGCAACCCGTCCAGCCTGCCGATGCTCTCGCCAGCCTGCTGCTGGCGGCCGGCGCTGGCGGCCAGCAGATCCCAGCCCACCTTGACGATCGTGCGCGGTTGTGGCGTGGCTGGCTCGCGCGCAAGAGGGTCTTGCTGCTGCTGGACGACGCAATCGACAGCAAGCAGGTCCAGCCGTTGCTGCCGGGAACGGCGGGCAGCGCGGTAATAGTCACCAGCAGGGGGAAACTCACCGCGCTGAAAGATACCCGCCGGATCCATCTCGACGTCCTCAGCACCGATGAGTCAGCTGACCTGCTGGTCAAGCTGGCGGGCCGACCAGAGGTGGATCGCGCAGACTCCGGCGTTGAGGAGATCGCGCACCTGTGCGGGAACTTGCCGCTGGCGCTTGGCATGCTAGGCAGCCAGCTGCACAGCAACCCGGCCTGGACACCGGCTGGCCTGGCCAGCGAGCTGACCCAGGCCGGGGATCTGCCGGAGGAGATCAATGACGGGCAGGAAACGGTTGGCGCCGTGCTGGAGCTGTCCTACCGTGACCTGACCGAAGACCAGCAGCGGATGTTCCGGAGGCTCGGCCTGCACCCGGGCGCCGACATCGACGCCTGGGCGGCCGCCGCCCTCGATGAAGCCAGCCCTGGCGAGGCGCGCCGTCACCTGCGGGCCCTCTGTGAGCAGAACCTGCTCACGGAACCGAGGAACGGCCGCTACCGCTACCACGATCTGATCCGCGCACTCGCCAGGAAACGCGCGCTGGCCGAAGACCCCGCGCGCGAGCGTGATGCCGCTATCCAGCGGCTCCTCGACTTCTATGTCCAGGCGGCAGTGGCGGCCGACCATCACCTGGCCCGGCGTGCTCCAACGCCGGGGCCCGGCCGGAACCGTCCCGGGCCCGCGCGCATCCCCGAAATGCCGGACCGGGAGCGGGCCGCCTCGTGGATGGATGCCGAGCGCCTCAACCTGGCGGCCGCGACGGACTACGCCGCAGCCAACGGCTATCTCTCCCACGCGGTCGCGATCCCGGCTGCGACGCATGGCTTCCTGCGCAGCCAGGGGTACTGGGACCAGGCGGTGGCACTCCATCAGACCGCGCTGCAGGCGGCGCGGCACCTCAGCGACCCGCACGCGGAAGCCCGAGCGCTGACGGATCTTGGCGACGTCCAGTACCTGACGGGGAATCATGCTGGCGCTGAGATCAGCCTCACCCTTGCGGTGGAGCTGGCCGGCCAGCTCGGCGACCAGCGCGGCGAGGCCGCGGCGCTGGTGGAGTTCGGCATCCTCCGGCAGAACTCAGGGGACCTCGCCACCGCTGAGGCCAGCCTCACCCGGGCGCTGGACCTCAGCGCGGCTCATGGCGACCAGCTCGGGCAAGCCAACGCGCTCAACAACCTGGGCGCCGTGCAGTTCAAGACCAGCAAATTCACGGCGGCGGCCGATGGCCAGGAACAGGCGCTGAAGATATACCGCAGCCTTGGTGACGAGCGCGGTGAGGCCAGCGCGCTCAACGGGCTGGGCGGCGTGCAGCAGGCCATCGGCGAATATACCGCCGCCGCGGAAAGCCTGGCCCAAGCGGTAAAGCTGTACCACACTCTCGGTGACCGCATAGGCGAGGCTTATGCCACCGGCAATCTGGGTGCAGTGCAATGCATCATGCGCGACTGGCCGGCCGCATCCGACAACCTGACCAGGGCCCTCGAGTTGTACCACGACCTCGGCAGCAAGTCCGGGGAAGCAGACATGCTCACCAATCTCGGCGCCCTGCACCGCAGGACCGGCGACTACGTGTCCGCAACGGCCCGCCTTACCGAGGCGATAGAACTGTACGGCGACCTCACGGACCCGTTCGCCGAGGCAAATGCATTGAGCGAGCTAGGCGTCGTGCAGCAGCAGACCGGTGCCTACAGCGCCGCCATCGCCAGCCTGACCAGGGCGGTAGAACTGGCGCACGACGCCGGCGAGCGCGACACCGAGGCAGAAGGCCTCAACAACCTCGGCGATGTCTATGTCGATGCTGCGCGTGATGCGTATACGCGCGCTCTTAATATCGCGGCTGGTATCGGCGTGCCGCTGGAGCAAGCCCGGGCGCATGAAGGCATCGGCCGCCTCCTGCTCCAATCGGGCGCGCGAGCCGACGGCATCGCCACGCTCGAGCGCTCCCTTGCGCTGTATAAGCAGATCCGGTCTGCCAACGCAGAACGGGTCGCAAAAACCCTGGATTCCTGAGCCGTGCAGGCACGCCCGCAGCTGACACCGGGCGTAGCTCAGCGGACGCTGGAGCCGCGTATCACTAGTTCGCATGCGTGCCGCCGGACGCCGCCCTGGCGCGGGGCGCCGTCGATGATCGTGAAGAGATCCTTGGCCGCGGCCGCTCCGAGGGCATCGGGCAGGATCTTCGGTCGAGTACCGCGCCGAACATCGATCAGATAACCCTCGCACCGTCCCAGCTCCGGCTCCCGGGCGAGCCATAGGTCTTTTGGCCCCTGTCACGGCCTGACCGATTCACTTCTGATGCGGGACGATCACGACAGCACATGCCGAGTGCTGGACGAGGTCGGTGCTTACCGAGCCCATCAGCAGCCGGGAAAAACCGCTGGCGTCGCGTGATCCGATCACCACCATGTCGGCTTCTTTCGAAGCATCGACCAGTTCCTTGACCACAAAGCCGCTCACAGCGTGGATAGTTACCGAGGCTGGCCTGGCGTCGCCCAGCCGGCCGGCTGCCTTTTGCGCCATCTCCTCCGCGGCTTGGCGCAGTTTTTCTACCAGCGCGCTGTCCGCCGGACCAACCACGGGGATGCCGCCCCAGTAGCTCTTCGGGACCTCGTGCACTGCTACGACAGTGAGCGGGGCATGCTGAGCCGCTGCCTGCCTCATCGCCCAGTCAAGTGCGTGTTCGGAGTTAGGTGAGCCATCTACGCCCACAACGATTCCGGGCATTGCCTGCTCCTTCCCCTTGACCGACCACCGCTCCGGTGGCCATGAGCTCCCTGCACCCATGATCGCGGCTGCAGGACTGGCTCGCCAGGCCCAGTGATCACGAGATGCGAGGGCAGGCGGTGCGCGCCTCGCTCCTGTGCCACTCGAATACTCGATTGCGCGGCTGACTTGTCACTACTGCCCGCAGGCTTAGCGCGATGCTAGCTGGCTGGCCCAGTGCTGCGGCGACCGAGGTGTCAGGTACGCGCCAGTGTCAGTCTTGCTGCGCTTAGCCGGAACGCCGCTTCGGCTGCCAGGTTGCCTTCCAGGCGCCAGTCCTGGCGATTGAGGGTCTCCATGTCGGACCACACCAGCCCGAGCGTCCCGTAGTGGGCCATCCCCTCGAATAGGTTGCGGATGTTGGCAAACTGGCGGGCGCCGGGCGTGACGGCGGCCTGGGACAGCAGGATCGGCTTGTTGGTAAATGCCCGTAGCTGAGCAATGGTCTCGGCGAAGACACCTTGAAAAGTGTCGGACGGATGCATGTAGTAGCCGTCAATGCCGACCCAGGTGACATAGCTCGAGCCGGGCCACCAGGAGGCGACCGGCCCGGTGCCGGCCTGGTCCGCGCTGATGGTCCATAGCCAGGTGACGTTGTCGGCGCCCTGGCCGCGGAACAGGGTCACGATGCGCCGCCACGCTGCCACGAACGTCGATGCCGGAGTATGCCGGTAGCCCCACGAGTTCCAGTCGGCGTTCATCTCGTTCCCGAAGCCGATGATGACGGGATGGCCGAAATCCCGGACGCTGTCGGCATACGAGCGCAGGTAGATGTCGTAGGAGCCCGCCGCGACACTCGCGACCGAGCCGCCGGCGGGATCGATTTGCACGATCATGACGGCGCCGTGCTTTCGGAGCGTCCGGGCGTACGATGCCGCGAAGGGCCGCCCCAAGAAGCTGGCGTACTCGACCAGATTCGGCTCGACGCCTGCCGCCCGCCCGAACTTCTCGACCGGCTGGTAGGAAGGCGGAGATCCGGGCTCGAAGACGCCCAGGTAAGAGGACGCCCTGGAGGCAAGGAGCGGGTGTACGGCTGGAGCGCGGGCAGGGGAACGGGCAACCGAGCGGCCGCCACCGAAAACGACAGCAGATCCGGCGATCACGCCCACAACCAAGACGGCGCAGGCTATGGGCGCGATCCAGCCGTGCCAAGCCCGCAGAGCCGGCGTTCCCTTGTTCTCACTGCCACCGTAAGTGAGAAAAAGAAAACGCCGGCGGCGGGCGGCCAAGCGCAGCGGCGGCGCTTCGGGCCGGATTTCGCCGGCCTTCGCGCGGAAGGCCGACCGAAGCCTGTCTTCAAGCGGGGTCATGACGTCTCCTTTAGCGCCCGGCTGACCGCCTCGAGGCCACGGTGCGCGGTGGACCTGACGGTGCTCTGCCGGATGCCCATCACGCGCGCGATCTGCTCGTCTGACAGGTCGAGGTAAAAACGCAGCACGAGCACCTCGCGCTGGCGGAACGGCAGCCGTCCCACCGCGCGGATCACCTCCTCGCGCTCCTGTCCGCTGAGCACGACTGCCTCAGCGGACACCGTCGGCAGCTCGTATGCCACTCTCCTGCGCCGCGCCGCACGGCTGCGCAGCGCCGAACGGCAGCCATTCAGCACCGACGACCGCACGTAGTAAAGCGCGCTGTCCGTATCGGCCAGGCGGTCCCAGCGCCGGTAGAGACTGCAGAATGCCTCCTGCACCACGTCCTCGGCGCTAGGCCGGTCGCCGAGAATGACGTAAGCCAGCCGGATCAGGCTCACCGCGCTTGCCTGGTAGAGCGCGCCGACCGCTACCTCCGCGCCGTCCCCGGGGTCACTCGGCGGCCGGGCCGGGCCGGGGAAACAGACAGCGCCCGCCTCACCCAGGCCATCAGACTCCATACAAGAAGAGACGCACCGCGCGGCCTTTCGCTGCTTACTTCCCCCGGCCAATTTCGATGGAATGACGCCAAGCCGCGCCAGCACCGGAATCGAGATCGCGCTGTGGGTGAAGAACCCAGTGAGCAGTGAAGGTGGTCTTGGACGCAGTTTGGCAGGAATATCAGGGCAAAAGGCAAGACGCCAGACATCGGCACCACACAGGCGGGAGTCGGCATGACGACGCATCGCATCCTCGACCAGACAATAACCATGCCCGTTGCGGTCCGTGATGCCTCGGCCGCGACGGTCATCTACGACGTAGACCTGGCCGCCGCCCGGCACCTCGCGCCACCGGGATTCGAGGTGATCGAGGTCCAGCCCGGCCGCGCGCAGTTCGTCCTCGCCTTGATCGACTACCGCGACAACGACCTCGGCGCCTACCACGAGATCGGGACGATCCTGTTCGTGCGCCCGGCAACGGGCGGCCCGGACGGCACCTTCATCACTCATCTCCCCGTCGACCAGCGCTTTACCTGCGTCGCTGGCAGCGAAATCTGGGGATACCCCAAGACGGTCGAGCGCATCGAGGTCACCCATGCCCCGACCACCTCGCGCTGGTTCCTGACCATGAATGACACTCTGGTCCTGGACATCGCCGTCCCCCGCGGAGGCACCGACAACATCCCCGTCATGGCGATGACCTCCTACACCTTGCTCAACGGCCGCCCGCACGCTACGACGTTCAGCCAGGGCGGCTCCGGCGTCCTGCTCCAGGCGGGCGGCTCCGGCGTCAGCCTGCAACTTGGTGATCATCCGCTCGCGGCCGAGCTCGCAGGCCTCGGACTCCCGGCCGAGCCGGTGTCCTCGATTTGGATCGAGAGGATGCAGGGCTCGTTCGAAGAACCACAGCCCCTGGACCACGCCGGCCAGACTTGACCGAGAAGCCGGAGGGCTACCCGCCCTTATGATCGGGGACGCTCTTTGATGCCCGCCGCGAGCAGATCGACTACCTCAACGATGCGCGCCGCACGGACATCCGGCCGGCGGCTGGTCGCATCGACCCAGCGAAGGTAGGCCTTGCGGTAGAACTGCGCCAGGGTATCGAAGAATGCGCCCGCCGCCGGGTTGGCCTCGAGCGCCGCGGCGATATCGTCGGCAAGATCACCGCGTTGCGGACCTTCCGGCGTCAGTTCAACGGTCACCTCGTCGCCGATCGCCACGCCCATGCCCAGCAGGCGCTTCGGAGCCAGGGTCAAAACCCATCCGCTGCCGGACCGCAGGAGCCTTGCGCGGATCCGCCGGCCGTCGATCGTGCCGCCGACGGGATGGTTGGCCTTGGCATCCCACGCCTCATCCGGGTCGAACGGCATCGTGATGACCGCACTGTCCCCAGGACCGGCGGCAATGACGGCGCGGAACCGCTGCGAGCCCATGAGTCCCATCGTGGCACGGTGCAGGGTGAATTCCTCCAGGTCAACCGCGATCTAGCGTCCGCAGCCCGAATGCCTCTCCCACCGCTGTGATTCCCGCGGTGTCGGCGAAGGCAAAGCTGAAAATCACTTCGTCAGCACCGGCCTCGATGTGACCTTCGACCAGGCCGGGAATCTCGTGCGGCTGGCCGACGGTGAATCCGGCGATCTCTTCGGCCGAGCCGGCCGCCGCCAGCATCTCGTGCACCTCGGCGGTGTTCTGGCTGGACGTGGTCAGGATCAGCGGGGTCATCCACGTCACGGCGACCTCGGCCGGATCCCGGCCGACCTCGGCGCAGTGGCGGTGCAGCACGCTGATCTTCCGGGTAAGCGTGCTCACGTCACCGGTGACGTTGCACTTGTCCGCGTAGCGGGCCACCAGCCGCAGCGTCCGCTTCTCACCGCCGCCGCCGATGAGGATCTTCGGGCCGCCGGCTTGTACCGGCCGGGGCAGGTTGCGGGCATGGTCGAGCCGGAAATGGGTGCCGGTGAAGCTCACATCGTCTCCGGTGAACATGGCCCGGCAGATCTGAACCGCCTCTTCGAGCATGTCCAGGCGCACGCGGTCGCTCGGATAGTCGATGCCGAGGGCCTGGTGCTCAACGTCGTACCAGGCGCCACCGATGCCGAGGATGGCCCGGCCGCGCGAGATGACGTCCAGCGTCGTGACGATCTTGGCCAGGATGCCGGGGTTGCGATAGGTCACGCCGGTAACCAGCGTGCCGAGCTGCACCCGCCGGGTGCGGGCGGCCAGCGCCCCGAGCAGGGTATAGGCCTCCAGCATCGGCTGGTCCGGGCCGCCCAGCGGCGGCAGCTGGAAGAAGTGGTCCATGACCCACACCGAGTCGAACCCGGCGTCTTCCGCCGTCGTCGCCAGGCCGACCACGTGATCGAACAAGTCGGCCGAGTCAAATCCGGAGAAGTTGGGCAGCTGTACGCCGAATTTCGTCATAACGACCACGGTAGCGATTCCCAAGGACGGCGGCCCGCGCTCGAGCCCTCGCCTGAGGCCGCCAGGCGACGAACTCCCCCGGCCCGATGATGAGGTTGATCCCTTCGGCGGCGATGACCCGCTGACCGAGGCCGAAGCGCTTGCCTGCAGCGCGCAGTTCGATGGTCATGGTTTACTCCTCGGCGAGCAGACGGGCAGTCGGCTGCCGACGCAGCAGCGCGGCGGGGACGAGCGCGGCGAGCGCCGTGATAACCAGGCCGATCGCAGCCGTCGCCACCGCGACCGCGATCAGCCGGTGCGTGACCTGGCCGGCGAACCAGGCAGTCATGGCCAGCCCGAGCCCGGCTCCGGTCAGCGCGCCGAGCAGCCCGATCGCCGCACCCTCGGTGACCACCAGCCGGGCCAGCGCAGACTCCCGCCAGCCGAGGCTGCGGATGGTAGCCAGCTCGGGCGCCCGCTCCCTGATGTTCAGGAACAGCACGTCCGCAACGCCCAGCACGCCAAGCAGCACGGTGGCGGCAATCGCCACGTAATCCACGCCACGGACCTGCACGGCGATCGCGTCGCCGAGCAGGGAGCCGACCACGACCCCGCGGAAGGCGAACGTGACCGCGGTCAGTACGGTCAGCCCCGCGATGCCGACCGCCAGGCTCACCACGCCGATCAGCGCGCGGCCGGGCGTCCTGGCCACGTTGACCAGACCCAGCGAGGTGATTCCGCGCGGCTGGTAGGCGCGGCCCACGCCCAGCACCACCGGCCGGATCGCCGCGACCGGCTCGGCCCGGGTCGCCAGCCAGGCGGGCACCGCCCCGGCGACAACGGCTACCAGTACTGCGACCGGCACGGCCAGCAGCGCCCGACCTGGTGAGGCGCGCAGGCCGGCCAGCGCCGATACCGGAAGCGCGACTGCCGCACCGAGCAGCCCGGCCACCAGGCCGATACCGGTCACCTCGCCCAGCACCGACGCGAACAACCGGGACCGCCGCCAGCCCAGGCAGGCCAGCACGCCGAGCTCGCACCGTCGCCCGCGTACCGCGGCCCACGCAGCGTTGGCGACGTAAAGGACGCACACCAGCAAGATCAGCGTGAACAGCAGCACGCTCTGCCGGTCCACTGCGGTCAGGATGGTCACTGCGACGCCCTTCTTGACCCAGTCCATGGTCAGCGCGAGCGGCGGCTGGCCGAACTTCCCCGCCGGAAGGTCCACCCGCACCGGCTCCGGCGAGGACCCGGCAACGACATCGACGTCCAGGCCGGTCTGCGTCGCGATCTGCTGTGCCACCTCATTGATCCGGGCACGGGAGATCGCGTTCGGCCCGGTCACCCCGCCCACTCGCACCCGGATCACGCTGATCGGATCGGCGGCGGGAACGCTGGTCCCGAACTGCTCGGCGTTCTCCAGTGCCGGCAGCGCCGACAAGGTCGTGAGCAGCTGCGCCGGCTGGCTGACCAGCCCGCCCATGTTCAGGTTCGGCAGCAGGTCGCCGCCGCCGAGCGCCCTCGCGCTCGCCGGGTCTGCCGGCCTGGCGGTCACTGCCTGATACGGCCCGAGCGGCACCTGGGAGAGCGGGTTGAACGCGCCGATCCTGGCCGGATTGAACGTGCCCATGAGCACCGGCATGGGGCTGGGGTTATACGTCGGAGGAGTCTGGAAATTCAGGTTCTCGTCCCTCTGCAGCGACCGGTACTGGCTGTCGGCCTGGTCCATAGGCGGCAGCTCGACGGCCGCGCCATCCGGCCTGGTCCACAGCGACGGAGGGTTCGTCACCTGAACCGGGATGAGGCTGCCGGCGGGCCCCTTGCGGTAGTTCACCGGCCCCGCCGTGTAGTAGGAACTGATCGGCCCGGTCTGGGTCAGCTTCAGCGCCAGCTGGTACGCCCGCGGGGCAGTGCTCGTCATGGTGAGCACGGTCTGGCCCGGCACGGTAGCGTCGCCAGCCGCCAATTTCTGGCTCAGCAGCACGGGCCGCGCGGGCGTCGCGAGCCGCTGCACCGTGGTGATCGCTTCCTCGCTGACGCCGCTGCTCGTCGTGGCCAGCACCGGGAAGGTTGGCACGGAGCTGCCGTACACGGTGGCCGTCCCATCCGCTGCGTCCTCGGGCAGGTATCTGCCTGAGGTGAGCGCGTGGGTCAGCCCGTCCAGCTTCGCCTCAGCATCCGGGTCGATCGCCGCGATCAGCATAGGGAAGCGCCAGATAACTGCCGGCCAGCCGAACGCCCATCCGCTCCGCTTCGATCCGCACGCGATGATTGTCTGTACTGTGCCGAACGGGTTCCCGGTCGGCTGAAAACCCGGCTGGACGCAGGCCGCGACCCGCGAGCCTCCGGGCAGTACCTCTGCCACCGAGAACGGGCTCGGGGTGACCGCGATGCGGTCAGGCGTGTAGTAGATGTATGACGGCGGCTGAGTGATCGTGGTGGTGCCGCCCGTACTGACCCACGTCGTGCTGATCCGGTATAGCTGCCGCTCCGGCTGGTCATAGTCCGCCGACGGCAGGTCAAGCGGGACCGCGGCCACGACGAGTGTGTAACCGATCATGGCGATCGGCGCGGCGACCTGGACGCCCTGGATCCGCTGGATCTGCCGCCACTGGGCCATGCTGATCCCGCCGTAGATTCCGGACAGGAAGTTCGGCTGCACCGTACCGGTCTGATCTTCCAGCGCTGTCCTGGCGCCCTTCGGGCGGACCAGAATGTCATAGGACGGGCTGAAGCTCGCAGTGATCGTGCCGACCGTCCGCAGCTGCTCGGTGCGCGACGCCGCAGTCAGCACGGTGAACGCCGTAGCCGCGACAAACAGGCCCGTGAGCAGCGCGAGTGTCCGTGTCACGCGGAACCGCAGCTGCGACCATGCAAACCTTGCCACCGTCATCTCCTTCGAGCTGACGCGTTGTTGAGACTGCGACCACTGTGGCTTAATACCTAGTGACAATGCAAGAGGTAGGCCGGACCGTTACCTAGCGACAAGGTAAATACAGGGCCCGGCCACGCTATCCGGCGCGCTCAGCTGCTGCGCGAGCTGGCGGTCATTGTGCGAGTTCTCCGAGGAGTCGAGGCGATACCGAAAGGCGTACGCTTGGCCGGCGCAGCCGGAATGTGACGGCCTGACCGGGCCGGCACTGGCTGATCAGGTCGGCGCTCGCTGGGTCGAGCACGGCGACGACCGGATATCCGCAGGTGGTGGGGTGGTCAGGGCCGAAGACGATCGGCAGGCCATCGGCTGGTACCTCGACGGCACCGCGGAGTGTGGGCTCCGACCACATCTCGCGTGTCACGGCGCGGCGCAGCGGCGGGCCGGTCAGGCGCACGCCCACCCGGTCCGCGGCCGGGGTCACGGCGTAGGGCCGGGTGGTGAGCGTGGCAAGGGCACCGGCCGTGAACCAGTTGTCTCGCGGTCCGGCAATGCCGTGCAGTTCCAGGGGCCCGGCCGGGCTGCCTGCCCGGGGTGCCTGGTCAATCAGCGGAGGTCCGACCGTATGTGAGCCCACCTCCAGGATGTCGCCGGGCCGCAGGCCCCGGCCGATCCCGCTCGACTCGTCGACCGATCGCGAGCCGAGCACCTCGGCGGTATCGAGCCCGCCGCGGACGGCGATGTAGCTGCGCAGCTGTTCGGGCGGCGAGGTCAGGGACAGTGTGGCGCCGGCCGGCACCCATTGCGGGCCGTCGCGGCGGCCGGCGCCGATGCGGTCAAGCAGCACGGCTGCCGGCGCCCCGGTGACGGCGATCAGTGCGCCGATGGCGGCGCGGATGGTCAGGCCGCCGAGCAGCACCTCGATGACGGCCGCGTCTTCGGCGTTCCCGACGAGGCGGTTGGCCAGGCGCAGGCTCGCACGGTCGGCGGCGCCGCTGGGCCCGATGCCCCACGCGGCGTAGCCGGTGCGGCCGAGGTCCTGCACGCTGGTACCCGGCCGTGCTTCGAGGATTTCGATCATCCGTTGGCGGCGCTGAACCGCACGGCTGCTCCGGGTGCGAGCAGCGCGGCGGGCAGCCGGGTGGCATGCCACAGGTCGTCGAGCACCTGCCCGATCAGCTGCCAGCCGCCGGGGCCCTGCTTGGGGTAAATCCCGGTCAGCGGGCCGGCCAGTCCAACCGCGCCGCGCGGGACCTGCTGGCGCGGCGACGGCCGGCGGGGCACGTCGAGCCGGGGATCGCCGCCGGACAAAAAGTAGAAGCCGGGGGCCATGCCGATGAGCGTCACGCGGTAGGTGGGGGCCTGGTGAGCGGCGATTACAGCATCGACCGTGAGCCCGGTGTAGGCGGCGACGTCGTCGAGGTCGTCGCCGTCGTAGGACACCCGCACCAGCACTGCCTCACCGGCCTGCCGGCGCGTGCCGACGGCGGGCGGCGGTGCGCCGTCCGCCAGGTCGGTGAGCTGGCTAGCCAGGGCGCGGGCATCAGTCGTCCTGGGGTCGAAGCGTATGAGCACCGTTCGCAGTCCGGGCACCGTCTCCGTCGTTCCTGGCGGGGGCGACGCAGTGAGCTGGGCCCATAGTGCGGCCGCCTCGTCGGGTGAGTCGACTTCGGCGAGCAGCGCCTCCGTTCCGTAGCTGAACACATTCACCCGGCATCTACGAAGCTGCGCAGGGTGCGGCCGCGTTCGCGCAGTGCGTCGGCGACGGAGCGTGCGGCCGCAACAGCGTTTGGGTTGTCGCCATGCAGGCACAATGAGGCCGGGGTAAGCCTCAGCACGGTTGATCCAGCAACGTGGTCGTCGAGGGGCACGGTGCCCTCGCAGGCGAGTTGTACGGCGCGCCGGGTAATCAGCTCGACGTCGTGCAGCACAGCCCCTGGTTCGCGCCGGCTGCGAAGCCTGCCCTCAGCGGTGTAAGCGCGGTCTGGAAAGGCCTCGATAACGACGCGCAGGCCGGCCTGCCGCGCCAGCCGTTCCACTTCCGAGTTCGGCTGCACGAGCAGCGGCAGCGACGCGCTGACGGCCAGGACCGCGTCGACGATGGCCTGGGCCTGGTCGGCGTCGACAACGGAGACGTTGTTCAGCGCGCCATGGGCCTTGACGTAGCGCACCGACGTGCCCTCGGCTCGTGCACACGCGTCGAGGCCGCCGATTTGGTAGACGATGTCGTTAGTCAGCACGGCGCGCGGCACCGAGATCGGGTTGCGGCCGAAACCGGCGAGGTCGCGATAGGACACCTGGGCACCCACGGCCACGCCGCGTTCAGCAGCCCAGGCGCAGACCCGGCGCATGATCGTCGGGTCGCCGGCATGGAATCCGCAGGCGACGTTAGCGCTGGTGATGACCTCGAGCAGGGCTTCGTCATCGCCGAGGCTCCACCGGCCGAATCCCTCGCCGATGTCGGCGTTGAGATCGATCGACGACTCGTCCATCAGCTGAACAGGCTTCCGGGAATGCGCGGGTACCGGTCCAGGCCGAACACCTCGGCCTGGGGCGAGCGCTGCTGCACCAGCACGCCGCCGTCGACCACCAGGCAATGTCCGGTGACGTACTCCGCGTCGGCCGAGGCCAGGAACACCGCAGGCCCGGCGAGGTCCTCGGGCGTGCCGCCGCGACCCCACGGCACGGTGTCGTCGCGTCGTTTCCTGGCAACCGGCTCGACGTGCTCGGGGCGGGTCGCGATCAGCCCGGGCACGAGGGCGTTCACACGGATGCCGTAGGGCGCCAGCTCAATGGCAAGGCTCCGGGTCATGGCTTCGATGGCGCCCTTCGACGCGTCGTAGCCGACCGCGCCGCGGTGCGAGTGGTTGGCGCCGCCACTGGACATGTTGATGATGACGCCGTGCCGGGCCGCAACCATGATCGGCGCGACGCGCTGCACAAACAAGTAGTGACCCTTGAGGTTGGTGCGGATCATGTCATCCCACCACGTCTCGTCGCCGTCGAGAAAATGCCGCGCTGTGACCACGTCACCGGCGTTGTTGACCAGGACGTCGACGCCGCCGAACCGGCTGACGGCGGCCTCGACGACGCGCTCGACATCGCCCGGGTCGCCCACATCACAGGTCACGCTAACGGCTGCACCGCCGTCATCGGTGATCTGAGCCGCGGCAGCGTCGCCGGCGTCGCCAGCGATGTCGGCGATCACGACGCTGGCACCCTCGGCGGCGTACCGACGGGCAATGGCGTTGCCGATGCCGTTGGCGCCGCCGGTGACGATGGCGACCTGGCCTTTCAGCTCGTCGTGCGGTTCGCGCATGTCCTGCCCTTCGGGTGGGATCGGAAATGATTCCGGGGATGGCTGACCGCACGGCCGGCCGGCGTCGCGGATCGACCTCCTGGAGCAGGACAACGACAGGCTAGGTCGGCATGAGGCCCAATTGAGTCAAGAGTTCCGCTCTGTCGAACATAAGCCGGAAGCTTGACCACCTGCCACCAAGGTAGGTAAGGCCCAGCGTATAGGGGATTGCCACGCTCCTCCCCGTCGCTGGAATGTCCGGGCTGCCGGGCACATGGAATGTCTCCGTGTGCGTGCCGGTGAAGACCGATTCCTGGATAGCCTCGTTCCCTTCGGCGACCGCGACGTTGATCTCGGTCCTGCAATCCGGAAAAGCGTCCTGCCAGAGAGACCAGAACATGCGGCCGGTGTCGAGGCCCTGGCCAGCTAGTCCTCCCGGAGCGCTGAAGACAATGCCTTCGTCGCAGCATGCGAGCCAGCCATCGCGGTCGTGCCCGTTCCAGGTGTCGTAAAAACGCGTAACAAGACCTTTGATGTCTTCCATCTGGTCACTCCCCACCTACAAGGCAATAAGCACCGCAGCAGTATCAGGCTGCACTGATACCTCATTTGTTTCTCATGCTTATCCGCGGTTCCGGACAGGATACGCCGACCTTGATGCCCGGCAACAGAGGGGACTGCGGGATCCTAAGGCCCGCTCGTACGGCATAATGCCGCAGGTCAGAGCGCTAGCCGTGCTCCTGGCCGGGGTGACCAGCATCAGCCCGACTGGCGGCACAGAAACGCGTACCCCGCGTTCATCTGGGATTCGGCCCACACGAGCCCCTTCTTCAGCTCGATCTCGGCCGAATCGGACCACAGCTTGATCTCGCCCGCGGCCATTGCCTGCAGCTGGACGTGGCATGCCCGGGCGAGCAGGACCGCACGCATCACCGCCGTGGCGGCATCGGGCCCGACGGTGACGAGCCCGTGCCGGGGGATGAGGCAGCCGGCGCCGTCGCCGATCGTCTTGGCGAGTTCCCGGCCCAGCTCGGCAGAATTGATCAGGCTGCCGGTCAGCGTGAACCGGGCGACCTGCGGCTCGGCGAACTCGACGCCGTCGTGCGAGAGCGCGAGCAGCGGCTGATCCAGCGCGGCGAAGGAGAGCGCGGCCGGTGCGTGGGTGTGCACGACGCTGCCTACGTCGGGCCGGGCGTTCATCATCTCGGTGTGGATCGGGTACTCGATGTGCCGCGGCCCGTTGCCCGCAAGCACCTCGCCCTCGGGTGAGACCAGCGCGACCCTGGCGTCGGTCACTTCCTCGAACGACCATCCCGCGGCCTTCATCCACGCCCCGCGGCCGTCGGGGTCACGGATGGATGCGTGGCCCCAGACCATGTCTGACTGACCGCTGGCGCCAAGAGCACGGTTCGCCTGGGCGGTTGCCGCGATCAACTGTTCCTGGGTGTTCACGGGCGCGCCGTCCCGGCGCTCTCCTGGCGGTTCAGGTAGAGCACCTCGAGGATGCGGTGGTCGTTGAACGTGAACAGGTCCAGCTGGGTCCCGGCCTCGAAGCGCAGCGGCGCCCAGGAGGGAACCGTGATCAGGTCGCCCTCGGCGAGCTGGAAGCGGTGCCCGGCCAGGTGTGCCGTCCCGGTACCGCGGAACACCTGCCATACCGCCGAGCCGGCCACGCGCCGCGTGCCCGTGCTGGCGCCGGCCCGCAGCCGGTGCATCTCCGTGCGGATCGTCGGCAGCGCGTCCCCGCCGGTTGTCGGGTTGGTGAAGCGGATCGCCGCGTGACCCGGCTCGCAGACCCCGGGCTCGTCCTCGTCCTCCAGCTCGAGCTGCGCTGCCAGCGACGCGTCGGTCTCGGCCCACCGGTACGCCAGCAGCGGCGAGTTCGGCGAGTCCGCCAGCGCCGAGAGCGGCCGGCGCCCGGCGTGCGCCCACAACCGCTCCGAGCGGGACCGCTCGGGCGTTGACTTGTCCTCGATGCCGTCGTCGCCGTACTGGAAGAACCCGGCGTCCAGCTTCTGCACCAGCGGGATATCCAGCCCGTCGAGCCAGGCCATGGCCCGGTCACCGGCGTGGTGGTGGCCGTGCCAGTACATCGACGGCGTCAGCAGCAGGTCACCCGCGCGCATCGGGACCGGGTCACCGTTGACCACGGTCCAGACACCCTCGCCCTGCACCACGAACCGGAAAGCGCCCTGGGAGTGGCGGTGCGCCGGGGCGACCTCGCCGACGCCCAGATACTGGATCGCGGCCCAGAGCGTGGGCGTTGCGAACGGGCGGCCGTGCAGGCCCGGGTTGGCCAGCGCGATCGCCCGGCGCTCGCCGCCGCGGCCGACCGGCACAAGATCGCCCGCCCGCTCGGCCAGCGGGAGCAGGTCCCCCCAGGCCCAGTGCCACGGCTGCGCCTCGGGCTCCGGGAACTCCGGCATCAGGTTGCTGATCTCGGTCCACAGCGGCTTCAGGTTGGCGGCGGCGAAGTCGTCGTACAGCCGCTGCAGCGCGGCATCATCCATCACATCGGTCACGGCGCGCTCTCCTTCCTCTCTCCGTAGAGCCACGTCACATGCTTATGGTCGCTCACGTCCCGGTCGAGCAGCAGTTCGTCGCGGAGCTGCTTGGCGACGCCGTCCACGTGCCAGATCTCGCCCCAGGTCCTGGCGGTACGCTGCACCCGCATCGCGTGCGGCGCGCGGATCGCCGCATAGTCGGCCAGCCCCTCGCGCAGCGGGCGGCCGGTGCTGGCCGCGGCGGTCAGCGTGGACGCCAGCACGGCAGCGTCCTCGATGGCCTGGCAGGCGCCTTGCGCCAGGTACTGCAGCATGGGATGAGCCGCGTCGCCGAGCAGGGCCACCCGCCCGCGAGCCCAGTCGGGCATGGGCAGCCGGTCGAGCATCGGCCATCGGCTGACCGTGCTCAGCGTCCTGAGAGACTCCCGCACGTGCTCGCTGCAGCCCGCGAACGCCTCCGCCAGCTCCGCCGGGTTCCCCCAGTCGGCCTCGCCGCGCAGGTATGCCCGGCTCCGGAACACGGCCACCTGGTTGTACATCTGGCCCGAGCGCAGCGGGTACTGCACGAGGTGCAAGCCGGGCCCAAGCCAGGCGACCACGTCGCGGAGATCGGCATGCCGCTCCACCTGGTCAATCGGGACGGCGCCCCGGTAGGCCACGAATCCGGAGTTCACCGGCTCGTCGTCGGTGAAGTACCGCCGGATCCGCGAGTGCAGCCCGTCCGCGCCGATCGCTATCTCGGCCCGGAACTCCCGGCCGTCGGCGCAGGCGGCGACCGTGCCCGATCCGGTGTCGGTGAGCTCAGTCACGGTCGCGTCGGTGTGCAGCCCGACCCCGCTCTCCGCACACCGTTCCAGCAGCGCGGTGAGCAGGTCGTTGCGATGCAGTACCAGGTAGGGGGCGCCGTACCTGGCCGGGAAGTCCGTCAGGTCGAGCGAGGTGAGCTCGCGGGACTCGATGGCATCGGCCAGCACCAGCCGGCGCGGCAGCACAGCGACCGGCAGGATCATCTCGAGCACCCCGAGCCGCCGCAGAATGCGGGTCGCGTTCGGCGCAAGCTGGATGCCCGCCCCCACCTCGGCGAAGCTCTTCGAGCGCTCGAGAACGTTGACGGTCCCGCCCTGCCGCGCGATGCACAGCGCGGCGGACAGCCCCCCGAGGCCGCCGCCGACGATCAGCGTGTCGGGGAGTCGATCCGATGACATGCGGGTCTCCTCGGCGATCCGTCCGCGGAATCGGGCCAGTTCACGCGGTTCTACGCTACGGTGAACGCCCGGTTGGCGGAACCGCTGGTGGCTATAGTTCTGTTGTGGAGAATCGTGCGCCGCCCTATCCGATCCAGTCAGTCGATTACGCTCTGCAGCTGCTGCTGATTCTGAAGCGGGATGGCGTGCTCCGGGTGAGCGAGGCGGCGGCCGAGCTCGGTGTCGCCCGGTCGACCGCGCACCGGCTTATCTCGATGCTCAGGTTCCGCGGTTTTGTCGAGCAGGCGCGCGATCGCACGTACCGGGCCGGCAGCGCCTTCGCCGACCTCGGAGGCGGCCCCAATTCCGCCACCGCGCTGCTGGGGATCGCGCGGCCGCACCTCGCCCAGCTGACCGAGCGGGTCGGCGAGACCAGCAATCTGGTGGTCCTGGCGGGATCGGACGCGCAGTTCATCGACACCTTCGAGTGCAAGAAGGCGCTGCGGGTGGGCAGCCGGGTCGGCGTCCGGCTTCCCGCGCGGCTGACGTCGGGCGGCAAGGTGCTCCTTGCCGACCTTCCGTTCGAGGAGGTTGCCCTGCTGCATCCGCAGCTGGCCGACGATCCCGCTGCGATGTCCACGATGAAGCGGATGCTCTCGGCCGTCCGGCGGCAGGGTTTCGGCACCAACTTCCAGGAGAGCGAGCGCGGCGTGGTGGCCGTCGGCATGGCCGTGCGCGGCACCACCGGCGCGGCGATCGCTGCGGTCAGCATCTCCGCGCCGACGGTGCGGCTGAACCGTGGCCAGATCATCAACATGATTCCCGGGCTGACCGAGGCGGTGGATGGCATCCGTTCCGCCGTCATCGGCCAGGTGGCGTCGTCCCGCTAGGGCCGGTCACCCGAATCTGATGTTCACGCTCTTGAGCTGGGTGTAGGACTCGATCTCGGTGAGATCCTCCTCCCGCCCCACGCCGCTGTTCTTCACCCCGCCGAACGGTGCCCCGATGAAGTGCCGTGCCGTCTCGTTGATCCAGACGTAGCCCGCCTGCACGTCCCGGGAGAACGCGATCGCGGTCCCCAGGTCGCGGGTGAACGCGCTGGCAGTGAGCCCGTACTCGACGCTGTTGGCGATCGCGAGCGCCTCGTCATAGCCGGCGAACGGGCTCGCGGCCAGCACCGGCCCGAAGATCTCCTCGGTGGCCAGGCGGCCCGCCGGATCGACGTCGGCGAACAGGGCGGGGCTCACGAAGTTGCCGGCCGCCAGGTCTCCTTCGGTGAGCCGCTGGCCGCCGGTCACCAGCCGGGCCTGCTCGCTCTTGCCGATCTCCACATAAGAGAGCACCTTGTCCAGCTGCTGCTTGGTGACGATCGCGCCAAGATCACTGGCGGCGTCGAGCGGTGGTCCCGCGCGCATGCCCGCGATGCGGTCGCCCACCCGGCCGACGAAGTCGTCGTAGCAGTCCTGGTGCACGAGCAGCCGGGAGGTCGAGCCGCAGGACTGGCCCTGCCAGGTGAAGTTCATGCCCCGGATCGCGCCCTCGACGGCGAGGTCCAGGTCGGCGTCGGGGAACACCACGATCGGGTTCTTCCCGCCCAGCTCGAGCGTCACGGTCTTGACGCTTGACGCCGCGGCGCTGGCCTGGATGCGCCGCCCGGTCGCCGCGCTGCCGATGAAGGCGACCCGCGGGATGCCGGGATGCCGCACCAGCGCGTCTCCCACCTCGGCGCCCAGCCCGGTCAGGATCTGCACCACGCCGGGCGGGAACAGCCGCTGCAGGTCATCGGCCATCGCCAGCGCCGACAGCGACGTGAACTCGGACGGCTTGAGGATCACGGTATTGCCGGCCACCAGCGGCGCGGCCAGCTTGGTCGCGGCGAACATCAGCGGGTGGTTGAACGCGATGATCCGGGCCACCACACCGAACGGCTCATGCACGGTGTAGTTCAGCCTGCCAGGGGTTTCCGGCATGGTCCGGCCGCGCACCTCGAGCGCCAGGCCCGCCAGGTACCTGATCTGGCTGGTGGCCAGGCCGATGTCGTTGCGCATCTCGTGCAGCGGGCTGCCGTTGTCCAGCGAGTCCAGCCGGGCCAGTTCCTCGCCGCGCTCGGCAACCGCATCGGCGAAGGCGAGCAGCGCGGCCGCGCGCATCTGGGGCTCGGTCTGCCGCCAGGCGGGCGCCGCCCGCCTGGCGGCGGCGACGGCGACCTCGACGTCACCGGCGTCGCAGCGCGGGATCTGCCCGATGACGCCGTTGGTCGCGGGATTGATCACGTCCAGGGTGGCCCCGGAGACCGCGCCAGCGCGCGCACCGTCCACCAGCACAAGGCTCGGGATGCGTTCCACCGGCCGAGGTTACCTCGCGGCAGCCGCCGCCCAGGATCTGGACGAGGGCGCGTTCTGTATTGCAGAACTGCCCGGTGCTGCTACCCGCTCAGGGCCTGGTACCCATCCGGCCGGACGCGCACGTCCACCAGCACGCATTGGCCGGAACGGACGCCTGCCACCGCATCGGCGAGCGCCGCCGGCAGGGCCGACCGGTCACGCACCTGGTCAGCAGCCTGAAATCCCAGCGACCGGGCGAACGCCGGGAGGTCCGGATCGGGGTCGGAGATGGCCTGGCCGATCCACGAGTTCGCCGCCGGGCGCTGCCGCTGGCGGGCTATGCGTTCCTGGTGCACCACGTCGTTGTAGAAGGACGCGTTGTTCGCCACCACGATCAGCAGCGGCAGCCGGTAGTGCGCGGCGGTCCACACGGCGGTGCCGCCCATCAGGAAGTCGCCGTCGCCCAGGACGGCCACCGGGAGCCGGCCGCTGCCCGCCAGGGCGAGTGCTGCGCCCACGGCCATTCCCGGGCCCGACCCGATGCCCGCGCCGCCGTCCATCCCCAGGTAATCCAGGGGATGCCCGACGTCCAGATCCGCCCCGCTCCAGCCGAGCGGGAGCCTGACCAGGCAGGCAGGGTCGCCGGCGAGCGCGTCGTGTAGCGCCGCCGCCAGGTCGCTCATGAAGATGTCCGACCCGGGGCCGTCCGCGGCCGGCCGTGGAACAGCCTGCTGCGCAGGCCACTCCCTCTGCTTCACCGCCCCGTCCGATTCGAGCAGCGCCTGCACCAGCAGGTCAGGGTCGGCGCGCACGGACAGGTCAACCGGCTCGCGCCCATAGGAGTCCTTGGACCAGCCATTATGCAGCGCGGTGTCGAGCGTGCAGGAGACGATCTGCGCCGACGCCGGCTCGCCTTGGCTCGCCGCCGCGGCGAGCGTGCCCGCCAGGTCAACCCAGTCCAGGCTCAGGATCAGGTCCGCGGCGCCGATCAGCTTCGCCGACGCGGCGGGCAGGAAGATGCCCGGCGGGCTCGGGTGCAGCCGGTGCCCGGTGGGGAAGACCGCGCCGTTCTTCAGGTCGGAGAGCACCAGCGCGCCGTACCGTTCCGCCAGCGCGACCCGGCGGTCCCAGTCCCGCTCGTCGCGCCCGAGCCGCCCGAGCAGGAACAGCGGCCTGCGTGCGGCACCCAGCAGCTCCAGGGTGGCCTCGACCGCGGCCGCGTCAGGCCCGTGCGACCGGGGTGACCGGTCCCGGCGGACGTCCGGGATCTCCGGCGGTTCGGGCAGCGGCTGCTCCTGCAGGCTCACGTCGAGGCAGACGTAGACCGGCGCGGACGGGGCCTCGCGGGTGATCGTGTACGCCCGGGCCAGCGAGTCCAGGGCCGCGGCAACGGAGGCCGGCTGGTCGTCCCACTTGGAGTACTGGCGGATCAGCGCCCCCTGGTCGGCCGAGGTGTGGATCCAGTCGATCCAGGGCCGGCGCCTGGCCGCGTCGACCGGCCCGGTGGCCCCGACGATCAGCATCGGGACCCGGTCGCAATAGGCGTTGTAGATGGCCATGCTCGCGTGCATCAGGCCCACGTTGCTGTGCACCGCGACCGCCATCGGGCGCCCGGTGACCTTCGCGTAGCCGTGCGCGACGGCGACGGCGTGCTCTTCGTGCAGGCACACCAGCATCTGCGGGTCACGGTTGCCGCCGTAGTTCACCAGGCTGTCGTGCAGCCCCCGGTAGCTCGAGCCGGGGACGAGCGCGATGTAGCGCAGGCCGAGACGCCTGAGCAGCTCGGCCAGCGCGTCACTGCCCCACTCGATCGCGGCGCTGCCCGTTCCGGCGCCCCGGGGATCTTCTGCACGCACGATGAACCTCCCGCCGAGGTCACTGAGGGAGCTGAGAATATGTGACCGGCGGATCGCCGAGCCACCTGTCCAGTGGCGGCGGACGATCGTCACGCGATGACCAGGCGATGTAGCCGTCAGGACGGATCAGCATGGTTCGGACACCATCCCATTCGGGGTGATCTCCGGCCAGCTGGGCGGTCACAACGGTCAGGCGATCTGCGAAACCGGGCCGGGCGGCCGGGCCGGGCTTCAGGTTCAGCAGCACAAATTTCGCGCGGTGCAGCAGGCCGAAGACGGTAGCGGCCGGGGCGTCGCGCAGATCGAGGTCGGGAGCCCGCTGCCCGGCGGGCGGGGCGGCTGCCGGGTAGTGGACAGCCAGGCCGGACAGGCGCACGGCTAGCTCCCGGCATACCGACGGGTGCGTGCCGAGTATCGAGTTGAACTTGTCCCGCAGCGCCAGGCCTTCCCGGCTCGGATTTGCGAACAGCCCGCACTGGGCGAGCGAGTCCTCGATCACGTCGAGGCCCACCGGATGCCGTTCGCCGTGGTAGCTGTCCAGCAGGCCCGGTGGTGCCCAGCCGTGGATCTCGGCGGCCAGTTTCCACGCCAGGTTTGAGGCGTCCTGCAGCCCGAGGTTGAGACCCTGTCCTCCGGCTGGGTAATGGATGTGCGCCGCGTCCCCGGCCAGCAGCACCCGCCCCGCCCGGTAACGGGCCGCCTGCCTGGTCGCGCTCCCCACCCGGCTCAGCCACGTGCCGGGAGACTCCCGCATGCCGAAGTCAGTGCCGGCCACGCGCAACGCGCCCGCCCGCAGATCGGCAAACGTCACCGGCTTGTCGGTCAGGTCGTACAGCGTCGCGTGGTCGATGACGGCCAGCCGGTACCGGCCAGCGCCGATCGCCGCCATATAGATCGACCCGCCCGGCTGGTTCAGGGTGAGCGACGGGACCAGCGGGGGGTCGGTCAGCTCGACATCGCCGAGCATGGTCTGCCAGGTGTCGGAATTCCCCACGAAATCGATCCCGGCTGCCGACCGGACCACGCTCCAAGCGCCGTCGCAGCCCGCCACGTAAGCTGCCCGGACCGCCACTCGTCCCTCGGGCGACTCGACGTCAAGGTCGACGCCGGTGTCGTCCTGCCGCAGGCCAGTAACGGAGTGCTGGCGCAGGTACGGCACGCCCAGCTCGGCCAGGTGATCCTCGAGCAGTTCCTCGGTACGCCGCTGCGGGAGGAAAAGCGTGTAGGGGTAGCGGGTATCAAGGAACGAGAAGTCCAGCCGGTTCTTTAGCAGAGCGAAATGCGAAGACGGCACCGGAGTGCCTTCGGCCAGCCAGCGTCCGACGATCCCCCGCATCGCGAACTGCTCGACGGTGCGCGGGTAGATCGTGAGCGCCTTCGAATGTGGCGGCCGCTCCGCACGCCGTTCCAGGACAACCGGGCGCACTCCCCCGCGGTGCAGTTCGGCCGCGAGCCACATGCCAACCGGGCCGCCGCCAACGACGGCTACGTCGTAGGCGGTCATGCGAGGTAAGAATGGTCGACTGCGGTGGCGATCGGGTCTGGCGCCTCGGGCGGGATCAGGCCGCTCGACCGCAGTGCCGCGATCACCGCGGCCAGGGCGCCGGGAGCGGGCCACAGGTCCCGCGGGATAACCCCGTCGCAGGCCAGCGTCTGGCAGGCCCGCAGCGCGTACGCCGGCTCAATCGATGTGTGCACCGCCGCGATGGCCGCCGACTCCTCGACGTGATCGCGGAACCATTCCGTCGCTTCGGCGAGAGCTTCCAGAAAGGGTGCTACGACAGACCGTTCGGCCGGAATGCGAACGCATACGGCGTTCAGGGCGAACTCCCCTGTGACGGGTCCAAGGTTCGTGAAGCCAGCGTCGGTGGCTATGTCGTCGTACGGGATCATCTGCAGCGCCGCGTCGATCGTCTCGGCCTGCAGTGCCTTCCACCGCTCGACGTGCGAGCCTTCGAGCGCGAAGTCATAGTCGGCCGGGTAGCTCAGGCCGTGCTCGGCGAGCATCCGCTCCGCGACGTGCCTGGTGCCCTCCGTCAGGGATGATGTCCCGATCCGGCCGCCACGCAGGTCGCCGAACGCGGCGTGCCGCGGTATGGCGATCATCGACAGCGGCGGGCGGTCGATGAGGCCCGCCACCACGCGGAGCGGGCCGCCGGCGACGGCGTCCGCGATGCTGCCCTCCGGCGCGGTCAGCGCGATGTCCACCGCGCCGTCGCGCAACGCGTTCGTCACTCCGTGCGTGCTGCCGAGGATCTGCTCAGTGGCGCGAAGCCCGCGGCGTTCGAGGAGACCTCGCTGCTGGGCCACCCACAGCGGCACGTTGACATACGCCGGGGCGACGACGCCGACCGTTATCTCCCTCATAGGGCGACGTCCTCACGTGACATGGGCGCTTCCTCGACAATCCGATCCGGAGAATCGGATCAGATCAGGAAGAATAACGTTAAGCCGGGATGCATGCTGCGTGGAATCACATGAAGATATAGTTCTGCTCTGGAGAATCCGCTGGTTTTTGCGGCCTACGCCGCCCCACAGCCCGGCCGGGCTGCTGGCCTCGGCCTCCGATGCGGGCCGCCATTGCGGAACACGCACCAGCCCCGGCTCGACGAGTTCCAGCCCATCGAAGAAACGCAGCACCTGAGCCCGGTTGCGCATGGTCACCTTTTC
>Ga0208725_1000008_pt1 | contig 42467 bp, 34 predicted proteins | sample MicForSoSWNH13_O_FD_188004 | JGI IMG/M metagenome (GOLD analysis project Ga0208725, IMG submission 188004) | Forest soil microbial communities from Harvard Forest Long Term Ecological Research site in Petersham, Massachusetts, USA - MetaG HF011... | ecosystem: Environmental > Terrestrial > Soil... | reverse complement strand
CTCATGACGACCGCCGAGCAATCCGAAAGCATCCAGGCCCTGTACAGCTACGAGAAGTTCCTGAACGTCAACAACCCGGTCTGGTGGCTGCCGCTGCAGCCGTATCAGTTCTCGGCCATTAAAAACAACCTGAAAGGAACGACCGGGCAGAACGTCGGCTTCTGGGTTACCCCAGAATACTGGTACCTGACCAAATAAGCACGAATGCCCCGTCCGACCGACGACAGGAGTAAGAGCGTGGCCCTTGCAAGTCTCCCCGAGGACCTGGTCGCAACCATCGAGCTGGCGCTGGCGGAACGCAATCGCGTTGCAGCGGTCGTCAGCGAGGCAGTGGGCGAGGGCCTGAGCGACCTCTGGTTCGTCGGGGCAGGCGGGTCGCACCTTACGAGTTCGCAGGTGGGTGCCGTCATGGCCGCCAAGGCCACGTCGGTACCCACCTTCCGGCTGAACTCCAACGAGTTCGTCTATGACACGCCGGCGCGGCTAGGACCGGACTCGCTGGTCGTCGTGATCTCGCACAATGGCACGACACCGGAAACGATCAAGGCAATTGAGACGGCCCGCTCGCGAGGCGTACGGGCAGTGCTGGCGATAGCCAAGGATCCAGGGAACCCGCTCGCGGAAAAGGCTGACGAGGCTTTCACCTATGGCGGCACCAAGAACGTAGTGAGCGAGCCCACGCAGATATACCTAGCCCAGATCGGGCACTCGGTCCTGATGGCCAGCGGCGACGAGACGCAGTCCGAACACGACGCAGCGCTCGATGCCTACGCCGGCCTGGGCGACGCTATCGTCAGCGCCGTCGCCGAGTCAGACGACAACTTCGCCGCCATGGCCGCTTCGCTCGGTTCTCAGCCGATCATCTACGTTCTTGGCGCCGGGCCAAGTGAAGATATCGCGCGTACTCTGTCCATGTGCTATCTGCAGGAAATGCAGTGGATTCACTCAGCCGCTTATAATGCCGGAGATTTCTTCCATGGCGCCTTTGAGGTAGTCACGGAGCAGACCCCGGTCATCTTGTACCTCGGCGAAGACACCTCACGGCCAATAGCCGAGCGAGCACGGGCGTTCATTCAGAAATACACGCGCCAGGCTTGGCTGGTCGACCTCCAGGATATGACCTTGCCCGGTATCCCGAAGCCGTACCGCGCCGAGGTCGGACAGCTCGTGCTGGGAGCGCTCACCTCGCGCATCGCCCAGCACTTCGAGGCCGCCACAGGACACAGCTTGACCGAGAGGCGATACATGTTCAAAGTTCAATATTGATGATGTCTCTTGTCTGTGCGGGCGACAATGTGGTGGATATCTACCAGGGGACGGGCGAGGGGTACCCGGGTGGGAATGCGGTCAACGTGTCCGTCGCGGCGCGCCGGGCCGGGCTGACGTCGGCATATCTTGGCGCCGTCGGCGACGACGACGCAGGCCGTCGTCTGATCGCTGCCCTCACGGCTGAGGCGGTGGCCACCGACAGACTGCGCGTCCTGTCAGGAAGCACCGCCTGGTGCGAGGTCCAGGTGGTTGACGGCGATCGGCAGTTTCTCGGCGGGGATCTTGGTGTCTCGAAGTTCGACTTGTCGGCCGACGACCTTGCTTATGTGTCGGGCTTCGACGTCCTGCACACCGGCGACAATTCCCACCTTGAAACTCAGCTAGCTGACATCGCCGAAGTGACGAAGGTGTCTTTCGACTTCGGCAGCCGCCCATGGAACTACGTGGACGACTTGATCGGCCACGTCTGGTGCGCATGCTTTTCCGGGGGCCACCTTCCGCCGGAGGCAGCGATCGCACTCGCCGACCAGGCGGCCGCCCGGGGCCCAGCTGCCGTGCTTGTCTCGGAAGGTGCCCGCGGCGCACGACTGGTGATCGACGGTGTTCACGTCGCTGTCGCATCGCAGGCCACTTCGGTGACCGACAGCCTGGGCGCCGGCGATGCCCTGATCGGAGGGGTACTGAGCGGCCTGATGCGTGGTCAGTCCCCCTTGCAGGCGCTGCAGGCGGGAACAACTTTGGCGGCTCATACTGTCAGCCACTTTGGCGCATTTGGTTATGGCTTCGACCCGGGATCGATTGATGCTCAACTTTGACGAGGCTCGCTTCCTGCGCATCCAGTCCGGCGCGGTAGGCCTGGCTGAGGGACTGGCTGGGGCCGTGGACGCCTGCCTGGCGGCCGGGGCGCGCAACATCTTCTTCCTCGGCTCGGGCGGGGCCGGCATCCTGATGTACCCGGCGGCGGGCCTGCTGCAGACGCGGTCTGGGTTTGGCGCGTTCACCGACTGGGCCGCGCAGATCGTCCAGACCGGCTCGGCGCATCTGGGGCCGCAGTCGATCGTGGTCATCCCGTCGCTGTCGGGCAGCACCGCGGAGAGCCTGGCGGTGCTGGAGTACGCCAGGCAGGCCGGGGCGAGTGTGATCACGCTGACCGGCCGGCCGGACTCTCCGCTGGCTGGCAAGGCCGATTACAACTTCAGCAACGAGGCGGCCGACGACACCTCCAGCGAGTCGTTTTATCTGCAGTCACTGATCATCGCCCTGGCGGTCATGCGGCAGCGCGGTGAGTTCAGCGGCTACGACGAGACGCTCAGCCAGCTGCGGCAGCTGCCGGCCCTGCTGGTGGGGGTCAAGCGGGCCGCGGAGGATCGGGCCGGGCAGCTGGCGGAAGCGATCGCGGCCCGGCCGTACCACATCGTCACCGGGGCCGGATCGGCGTGGGCGGAGGCCTTCTATTACGGCATGTGCATCCTGGAGGAGATGCAGTGGATCCGCACCCGCCCGGTGCACGCGGCCGACTTCTTCCACGGCACGCTGGAGCTCGTCGAGGACGGTGTCAGCGTTGTGCTGCTGAAGGGAGAGGACGCCGCCCGGCCCCTGGCCGACCGGGTCGAGGCGTTCGTGCCCCGTTACGGCGGCGTGCTGAGTGTGCTCGATTCCGCCGATTACGAGCTGCCGGGTATCAGCGCGGAGGTGCGGGCGCTGATCTCCCCGGTGGTGCTCGCGACCGTGCTGGAACGCGTGGACGCCCACCTGGAAGTGATCACCGGCCACCCGCTGACCACCCGGCGGTACTACAAGCGGGTCGAGTACTGAGCGTTACCCTGCTGACCAGAACGCGCAGTGGTGCCTGGTGGCGTAGTCCGTCTCGACCTGTGGCCGCGGCGGCACGAGCGACAGCACCTGGGCGCCGTCCGAGCTGCCGAATGCGGGCCAGGGCACGGCCGCGGACGCCGGGTTGCCGCTGGCCGCGAAGTTGGCCCAGGCCGCGCGCATGCTGGCCGCAAGCGTCTGCTGATCGGGGCTGAGCGGTGCCTGGAGCGGCGCGTCTGGCAGGTCGAACAGGTACGGGAACTCGGACTTGTGTGTTGCCACGGGCGGGCCGGTCAGCGGCGGCGGATAACGCAGCGGCGCGTTGTCGTCGTCAAACTCGTAAGCGAAGGTCGGTACCCACTTGGAGGTCCACCGGTCGATCTGCAACGCCGGGCACGCGAAGTTGGCGTCACTGACCAGTGTGCTGAAGGCCACAGGCGGCGACGGGTACGCGCCGAGCGGGTACTCGGCCGCGATCGCCGCGGCCCGCGTGGCGGGCACGTCCAGGACAGAGGCGATCACGCGCTGGTAGTTCTCGGCGGTCACCGGCTCCGGTACCGGCACGAAGGCGCCGCCGGCGACGGCTTCGGCTGCGGTGACGAAGACCCGCTCCTCATCGTGGTTGATCCCGTTGATGATCGGCACGCGGGCGAACCTCCCGGCGGCCAGCGCCGTCCCGAGCGACTCTTCGAGCACGGCGCCGTCGACGACGCCTGGGATCGCTGCGCCCGGGAAGTTGCTCACGAGATCCGCGACCGGCAGCCGGCGCAGCGACTCGGCAGTCTGGTCCGGGCAGCCCGCCCTGGCCGCGAAGGCCTCGCCGTCGGCCTCGGCGGCGGCGAGAGACTGCTGCGTCAGCGCGAACGATCCGCTTTGCACGATCGCCCGGTGGAAGAGCCCGCGGGAGCCGCGGGAGACCATATGGGCGAGCACTGACGTGCCACCGGACGACTGGCCGGCGATCGTGACGTTGTCCGGGTCGCCGCCGAACCGGCGGATGTTGCTCTGCACCCAGCGCAGGGCGGCCTGCTGGTCCATCAGCCCGTAGTTGCCGGACGGGCCGCCGGGCCGCGCCGCCAGCGCCGGGTGGGCGAGGAAACCGAGAGCGCCGAGCCGGTGGTTGGTGGTGACAACCACGATGCCGTCCGCCGCCAGTTTGGTGCCGTCGTAGTCCCGGCCGGCGCCGAGCGTGAAGCGGCCGCCGTGGATCCACACGAGCACCGGCAGACCGCCTTCGCCGCTGCCACCCGGCGTCGGCGTGTACACGTTGAGGTACAGGCAGTCTTCGCTGGTGGGGCCCGTCAGGGCGGGGTTCTGCGGCTGCGGGGAGCTTGGCCCGAAGCGGGTGGCGTCGCGGACACCCTGCCAGCCCGCCGGCGGGCTCGGCGGGCGCCACCGCAGGTTACCGGTGGGCGGAGCGGCGAAGGGCAGCCCGAGGAAGCAGTAACCGCCGGGCACGATCATGCCGCGGATGGCGCCTTCGCCGATGGTCACGATCGGGGCGGCACCGGAGTCCGCGGGCGAGGGTGATGTGTGCGTGATGTCCACTCCCTGATGGGACGGGGTCGCGTGTCGCTCAGCCTAAGTCTTCACCTCCCCGGACTGGCCGCTGATGATGGACCGCCTGGTCGCGACCTACACCGAAGGGCTGGTCAAGAACTTCTGGCGGCAGCGAGCCGCCGCCATCAAATTCCGCAACACGCGTCAGCGGCGTGTGCGGGCCGTGACAGCGGCGTGTGCGGGCCGTGGCAGCGGCGTGTGCGGGCCGTGGCAGCGCCGCCGGCCAGGCTGCACGGCATGGACCCGCATTCGCACGCGATCTACACCGAGGGGCTGGTCAAGCGGTACGGCAAGACCACCGCGCTGGCCGGCCTCGACCTCGCCGTCCCGCCCGGCATGGTGCAGGGGGTGCTCGGGCCGAACGGCGCCGGCAAGACGACGCTGGTCCGCATCCTGGCCACGCTGCTGCGCCCCGATGCCGGCCGGGCGCAGGTGGGCGGATTCGACGTCGCCAGGCAGCCGGACAAGGTCCGGAACCTGATCGGGCTCACCGGGCAGTTCGCCGCCGTCGACGAGGACCTGACCGGGCGGGAGAACCTGCTGCTGATCGCGAGGCTGCTCGAGCTGAGCCGCAGGGCGGCCCGGAGGCGAGCCGACGAGCTGCTTGAACGGTTCGGCCTGGCCGAGGCCGGCGGGCGGCTGGCCAAAACCTACTCCGGTGGCATGCGCAGGCGGCTGGACCTGGCGATGGGCCTCGTCGGCGAGCCGCGGGTGCTGTTCCTCGACGAGCCGACGACCGGCCTTGACCCGCGCTCGCGCGGCGATGTCTGGGACATGATCCGCGACCTCGTGGCCGCGGGCACGACCGTGCTGCTCACCACGCAGGACCTGGACGAGGCCGACCGGCTGGCCAGCCGGATCGCCGTGATCGACCGGGGACGGCTGATCGACAGCGGGACCCCAGCCGAGCTCAAGGCCAAGGTCGGCGGGCAGAGCCTGGACGTCCGCCCGGCCGAGCCCGGCCAGCTGGCCAAGGTGGGCGCGATCGTGGCCGAGGCGGCGGGCAGCACCGGGGTGCCGAACGAACGCGACGGCGTCATCTCCGCAGCGCTGGCCCCGGGCGTCAGCGGCACCGAGGCCCTGGCCGCGGTGTCGCACCGGCTCGGCCAGGCCGGCATCGACGTGACCGAGCTCGCGCTGCGGCTGGCCAGCCTGGACGAGGTGTTCCTGACACTGACCGGAGGCAAGGAATGAGCCCGATCCGCACCGCCCGGCACGGGCTGACCCTGGCCTGGCGCAGTATGACCAAGCTCAGGCACTCGCCGGATCAGCTGCTCGACGTGATCATGTTCCCGATCGTGCTGGTGCTGGTGTTCGTGTTCCTGTTCGGTAACGCGGTGGCCGGCAGCACGCACGCGTACCTGCAGTACGTGCTGCCCGGGATCGCGGTGCAGGCGCTGATGTTCGCCTCGCTCGGCATCGGGCTGGGGCTCAACACCGACCTGCGCAATGGCATCTTCGACCGGTTCCGCAGCCTGCCGATCGCCCGCTCGGCGCCGCTGATCGGCTACATCCTCGGCGACGTCGTGAAGTTCCTGCTGTCTCTGGTCCTGGTGTTCGCGCTGGGCGCGATCGTGGGCTTCCGCACGCGCGGCAGCGCGCTCGCGATCCTGGCCGCGTGCCTGCTCATCATGGTGTTCGCGTTCGCGGTGAGCTGGGTCACGGCCCTGCTCGGCCTGCTGGCCAAGAGCCCGGCGGCGGTGACCGCGTTCAGCTTCGTGCTGATCATGCCGCTGACGTTCGGCAGCAGCGTGTTCGTGCCCACCGGGCGGCTGCCGGGCTGGCTGCAGGCCTGGGTGAAGATCAATCCGGTGACCGATGTGTCGAACGCCGCCCGCGGGCTGATGCTGAGCCTGCCGCTCGGCGGCGCGGCCGCGGCGTCGCTGCTGTGGGCGCTCGGCATCGTCGTCGTGTTCGCGCCGCTCGCCACGTGGGCGTACCGCCGCCAGCAGGGCTAGCCGAACCTCGTCCCGGTCAGCTCCCCGGCCAGGGCCGTGACCTCGGTGACCGCGGCGTCCGGACTCAGCCGGCCGGCCGGTACGCACAGTCCCTCGTACTCGTCGTCCAGCGCGGCCCGTGCCGTCGCCTCGGTACGGCGGACGTCCGGATTCCCCAGATCCGGGGCGCCCCGGACGGCAGCGGCGTAGCCGAGCAGGCGCGCCGCGTCGGCCGGGCGGCCGTCGGCCAGTGCAAGGTCCGCAAGCGCCTCGGTCGCCCCGGCGATCGCGGGCCGGTCTTGGACCATCGGCGGCTCGGCCGCCAGGGCCAGCCGGAACGCCTCGGCCAGCAGCCCGCGCGCGTCGGCTACCTGGCCGCGGGAAAGCGCCAGCCGAGCCAGGCCAGTCAGCGGCAGCAGCCGCACCCGGGACGGCACCCCGGTCGTTTCGTCGAGGCGGCGGCGCGCCTCGGTCAGCAGCGACCGCGCCCGGTCGGGGTCGCCCGCGTGTCGGCTGACCTCGCCGAGCCCAGCCTCGGCGAAGGCAAGGACCATGGCCGACCGGACAGCGTGCCCGGCGGTGGCGCCGTCGAGGTCGTCGCGGGCGCCGCCGAGGTCACCGGCCCGCAGCCGGACCACCCCGCGCTCCGCCCGGATCCAGGCCGCGTCGTCGGTGAGGCCGACTGCCTCGGCGAACGCGATCGCCTGCTCCATCGCGGCGATTGCCCCGGCGTGGTCACCGCCGAGTCCCAGGCCGGAGCCGAGGTGGCGGACCGCGCTGGTCACGCCCCAGCCGTCGCCGACCGCCGCGAACGCGTCCCTCGCCGCGGCAAAGTGCGTCGCCGCGGCCGGGGCGTCGCCACGCACCTCGGCGGCGAACCCCCGGTACAGGTGGCCACTGGCCGCTAGCCACTGGTCGGGGTGCCCGACCAGGTCGTCGAACTGGGCCGAGCCCGGCGCCTGCTGGCCGAGCAGCGCGAGGACGAGGGTGACGGAGGGATGCGCGGCTTCGCCGGCTAGCTCGGCGGCGCGGGCCGCGGAACGCTGCCCGCGCTCGACGTTCTGTACCGCGAACTGGTGCATCGCATCGTGGGCATACGCCGTGGCCAGCATGTCGCGTGGCACGCGCCCCGGGTGCTCGGCTGCGGGCAGCGCCAGCGTCTCGCGCAGCCAGCCGGCCGCCTCTACGTGGTTGCCGCTCATCGTCCAGTACCAGCCGAGCGCGGCCACTAGGCGCACCGCGGTCCCGGCGTCGGCTGAGCTAACGGCGTAACGGAGCGCCGCGCGGAGGTTGTCCTGCTCGGCGCGCAGCCAGGCCAGGTGGGCGAGCTGGCCGCTGCCGCGAAGCTCGCTGTCCGCGGCCTGGGCCCGGGCCAGAAAGTAAGCCGCGTGAGCCCGCCGGAACCGGCTGGCTTCACCCGCCTCGTCCAGCGCCGCCTCCGCATACGCGCGGATGGTGTCCAGCATCCGGTACCGGGCGGGCGCGTCCGGTGCGTGCCTGAGCTCGGCGAACGACTTGTCGGCCAGCGCGCCGAGCAGCCCCACCACCGCGCCGGGCTGCAGGCTCTCGTCCGCGCACACCGCTTCGGCCGCCTCCGGTGTCGCGCCACCAGCGAACACGGCGAGCCGGCGGGCCAGCGTGCGTTCGGCGTCGGTGAGCAGGTCCCAGCTCCACCCGACGACCGCGATCAGCGTCTGGTGCCGCGGCAACGCGGCCCGGCTGCCGCCGGTCAGCAGCCGGAACCGGTCGTCGAGGCGCGCGGCGAGCTCGGTGGCCGGCAGCGTACGTAGCCGGGCGCAGGCCAGCTCGATGGCCAGCGGCAGGCCATCGAGGCGGCGGCAGATCTCGGCCACCGCCGGCAGGTTCTCGGCGGTCAGCCCAAACCCGAACACCGCGGCCGCGGCGCGGTCGGCGAACAGCCGCAGCGCGGGGGAGTCCATGGCTTCCCTGAGAACGACCGCTGGCGGCGGCACCGGCAGCGGCGCCACCTGGTAGACCCGCTCGCCCGGGGTGGTCAGCGGCTCGCGGGACGTGGCGAGGATCCGCACCCCCGGGCAGCCGCCCAGGAGGTCGTGGGCCAGCCGGGCGCAAGCGTCGAGGAGGTGCTCGCAGTTGTCGAGCACGATCAGCAGCTGTCGGCCACCGAGTTGCGAGGTCAGCTCCTCCGCGGCGGGCCGCAGCCCGAGCGCGGCGCAGACGGCCGCGGGGACCTCGGCCGGGTCCGTGATCCCCGCGAGCTCGGCCAGCCAGACTCCGTCCGGGGTCTGCCAGCCGGCCGCGAGCTCGGCGGCGAGCCGGGTCTTGCCCACCCCGCCGGGGCCGACAAGCGTGACCAGCCTCGCGTCCGCGAGCAGCGCCCGGACCAGTGTTAGATCCCGCTCCCGCCCGACGAAGCTGGTGGCCGGCGCAGGGAGGTTGGTGGGGCAGATGGTGCTGGCGGCCGGCGAGGGGAAGGCGGGGGCGGTGGTTTCGGTGGTAGGTGTGGCGAGGGCGGCTGTGCTGCCGGTGGGTGAGGGGAGGCCGCGCAGGATCGCGGTGTGCAGGTCGCGGAGCGCGGGCGAGGGGTCGGTGCCGAGCGCCTCGGCCAGGCGACGGCGCAGCTCCTCGAACGCGGCAAGCGCCTCGGCCGGGCGGCCGTCGGCGGTCAGCGCGCGCAGGTAAAGCCCTGCCAGCCGTTCGTCCAGCGGATGCGCCAGCGCTAGCTCCTGCAGATCGGCCACGAGCTGGCCGCCGGCCCGGCCGGCGGCGAGCGCCAGCTCGGCGTGGTCTTCGACCGTGCGCAGCCGCAGTTCCGTGAGGCGCGCGATCACGGGAGAGGCGAACGGGGCGTCGGCGAGGTCGGCCAGCGGGGCGCCGCGCCACAGGGCAAGCGCACCAGCGAACCGGCCGGCCGCGGCGCCGACGTCGCGGGCTTCCCGGCAGGCCCGGCCCTCGGCGGCCAGCCGCTCGAACTCCGCGACGTCGGTGACCTCGGCGGCGGCCGACAGCCGGTAGCCGGCGGGCAGCGACTCGACTGTGACGGCGTCGCCCGGTGCCAGCGCGCGGCGCAGCCTGGACACCAGCGAGTGCAGCGCGTTGCCCGCGCCCGACGGCGGCCGCTCGCCCCAGATCGCGTCGACCAATGACTGCGTGGTGACCAGGTGGCCCTGGTCCAGGGCCAGTCGGGCCAGCAGCGTCCGGAGCCGGGTGCCGGGGATCTGGACCGGGTGCCCAGCGTCGTCCCAGGCTTCGAAGGCGCCGAGCAACCCGATCCGCACCCGATCAGACTAGTGATTCTTCCCGGATGTGCCGTCACATGTGAATGCGGCGGCAGCGTCTGCCACTTGACTCTGCTACCTGAACAAGGCGCTGTAGGCGTTGAGCGCCGGCTGGCCGCCGAGGTGGGCGTACAGCACGGTGGAGTCCCTGCCGATCTCCCCGGTGCGCACCAGGTCGATCAGCGCGGCCATGGACTTGCCCTCGTAGACCGGGTCGATGATCATGCCCTCCAGGCTCCCGGTGAGCCGGATCGCGTCGAGCGTTGACTTCACCGGGATGCCGTAATAGTCCCCGGCCCAGCCCGGCAGCACGGTGATCTCGTCGTCGCGCAGGTCCCGGCCGAGCCCGATGAGCGCGGCGGTACTGCGGGCGATCTTCTCGACCTGGGAGCGGGTCTCGTCGAGCTTCGCGGACGCGTCGATGCCGATGACCCGGCGCTGCCGGGCCTGGCCGGCGAACCCGGCGATCATCCCGGCGTGGGTGGAGCCGGTGACGCAGCAGACGATGATGGTGTCGAAGAACACCCCGAGCTGCTGTTCTTGCTGCTGCACCTCGTACGCCCAGTTTGCGAAGCCGAGACCGCCGAGCCGGTGGTCGGAGGCGCCGGCCGGGATCGGGTACGGCGTGCCTCCCTGCATGCGAACGTCCTCGATCGCCCGTTCCCAGCTGTTCTTGAAGCCGATGCCGAAGTCCGCGTCTACCAGGCGCACGTTGGCACCCATGATCCGGGACAGCAGGATGTTGCCGACCCGGTCGTTGACCGAGTCAGGCCAGTTGACCCAGCTCTCCTGGACCAGCACGGCGCGCAGGCCGAGCCGCGCGGCGACCGCCGCGACCTGGCGGGTGTGATTGGACTGCACCCCGCCGATCGAGACCAGCGTGTCCGCGCCCTGCGCCAGCACGTCGGGCACCAGGTACTCGAGCTTGCGGGTCTTGTTGCCGCCGAACGCGAGCCCGGAGTTGCAGTCCTCCCGCTTGGCCCAGATCGCCGTACCGCCGAGGTGCGCGGACAGGCGCTCGAGCGGGTGGACCGGGCTTGGGCCGAACAGCAGCGGGTAGCGGGGGAAATCATTGAGAGACACAGGGCCTCCTGGGAGTCATCCGGAGAGCGCACATGTGTGCACATTGCGGTACTTAGTCGTTATGGTTTCAGTAAAAGGGGCGGATAGGAGGCGGTTACGGGGTGGCTGCGATCGTGTCACTCAGCGAGGCTATCTCCGCAGCCGTGCACGACGGGGACACGCTGGCGATGGAGGGCTTCACTCACCTGATCCCCGCTGCCGCCGCACGTGAGGTGGTCCGGCAACGGCGGCGCGATCTCACATTGGTCCGGATGACCCCGGACGTGATCTACGACCAGATGATCGGCGCCGGGTGCGCACGCAAGCTGGTGTTCTCCTGGGGCGGTAACCCGGGCGTCGGGTCGCTGCACCGGTTCCGTGACGCGGTCGAGCACTCCTGGCCCAGACCGCTGCAGATCGAGGAGCACAGCCACGCCGGGATGGCCAACCGCTACGTGGCGGGCGCCTCCGGGCTGCCGTTCGCGGTGCTGCGCGGGTACAACGGCACCGGCCTGGCGGGCAAGGCCAACATCGCCGAGATCGTCTGCCCGTTCACCGGGGAGCGGCTGGCGGCGGTAGCGGCGCTGCGGCCGGACGTGACGGTGATTCACGCGCAGCAGGCCGACCGGGCAGGCAACGTGCAGTACTGGGGGATCACCGGGGTGCAGAAGGAGGCGGTGCTCGCGGCGACGCGCTCGGTGGTCACGGTCGAAGAGATCGTCGACGTGCTGGAGCCGCGGCCGGGGGCGGTCCTGCTGCCCACCTGGGCGCTCGGCTATGTGGCCCTGGCCCCCGGCGGCTCGCACCCGTCCTACGCGCTGGGCTACTCGATCCGAGACAACGAGTTCTATGTGGCCTGGGACGCGATCAGCCGGGACCGGGACGCGTTCGGCCGCTGGCTCGACGAGCACATATACGGGGGAGCGGGGGAAGCGTGAACGGCTACTCGGCAGACGAGATCATGACGGTGACCGCGGCCCGGGCGCTGCGCGATGGGATGACCTGCTTCGTCGGGATCGACCTGCCCAGCGCGGCGGCGAACCTGGCCCGGGCCACGCACGCCCCGAATCTGGTGCTGATCTACGAGTCGGGCACGATCGGCGCCAAGCCGGGCTCGCTGCCGCTGTCGATCGGCGATGCCGAGCTGGCCGAGACCGCCGACACCGTGGTCAGCGTGCCCGAGATCTTCAACTACTGGCTGCAGCCCGGCCGGATCGACGTCGGCTTCCTTGGCGCGGCCCAGATCGACAGGTTCGCCAACATCAACACCACGATCATCGGCTCCGACTACGCCGAGCCGAAGGTCAGGCTGCCGGGCGCCGGAGGCGCGCCAGAGATCGCCGCGTGCTGCCGGGAAGTGATCGTGATCGCACGCCAGTCCCGCCGCAAGTTTGTGGAACGGGTGGACTTCATCACGTCGGTCGGCTTTGGCGACGGCCCGGGCAGCAGGCAGTACCTCGGCCTCACCGGCGCCGGGCCGCAACAGGTCATCACCGACCTGGGCGTGCTCGAGCCAGACCCGGAGAGCTGCGAGCTCGTGCTCACGAGGGTGTACCCGGGGGTGAGCGCCGCCGAGGTCAGGGAGCAGACCGGCTGGGACCTTCGGGTAGCGGCCGATCTCGGGGAGATCGAGCCGCCGAGCCCGGCCGAGCTTGCGGTGCTGCGCGGCCTGCTGGCTACCATGCCCGAGGGGGACAGCTAGATGCCCGAGCACAACCTCCGGAAAGGAGCATGCAGGTGCCGGTAGTGGTACGGAATACCCCGCGAACCGATCTCGAGGTCGTCGACGGCCTGGCGGCCGCCGGGGTGGCGACGGTGCACGAGGCCCAAAGCCGCACCGGGCTGCTGCGGGCCGACATCCGCCCGATCTTCCGGCCAGCGCGCATCGCCGGCAACGCGCTGACCTGCGAGGTCGCGCCGGGCGACAACTGGTCGATCCACATTGCCGTGGAGCAGGCGCAGACCGGCGACATCCTCGTGGTCACCCCGACCAGCCCGTGCGACGACGGCTACGTCGGCGACCTGCTGGCCACCAGCCTGCTGGCGCGCGGGGTCCGCGGCGTGGTGATCGACGCCGGGGTGCGCGACGTCGCCACGCTGACCGAGATGCGCTTCCCGGTCTGGTCCAAGGTCATCTCCGCCAAGGGCACGGTGAAGGAGACGCCGGGGAACGTGCAGACCCCGATCGTCTGCGCCGGCGCGTACGTGCGGCCCGGCGACGTGATCGTCGCCGACGATGACGGGGTCGTGGTCGTGCCGCGCGAGGAGGCCGCGACCGTGCTCAAGGCCGCCCAGGACCGGGAGGCTAATGAGGCGTCCAAGCGGTCCAGGCTGAGCAGCGGCGAGCTCGGCCTCGACATCTACGGGATGCGCGGCAAGCTCGCGGACAAGGGGCTGCGCTACGTGGATTACGTGGAGTCGCCGTGAGCCAGACACCGATCCCCTGCGCCGCCATGCGCGGCGGCACGTCCAAGGGGCTGGTGTTCCTCGCCGACAACCTGCCCGGCGACCGCGCGACCCGCGACGCGGTGCTGCTCGCCGCGATGGGCTCCCCGGACCCACGAGAGATCGACGGCATGGGCGGCAGCCACCCGCTGACCTCGAAGGTGGCCGTGGTGAGTTTGTCGTCCCGCGACAACGCCGACGTCGAGTACCTGTTCCTGCAGGTGTGGCCGGACCGGCCGGAGGTCTCGGACAGCCAGAACTGTGGCAACATGCTGGCCGCCGTCGGGCCGTTCGCGATCGAGCAGGGCCTGGTGCTGGCCGGTGACCCGGTGACGCCGGTCCGGATCTGGATGCGCAACACCGAGACGCTGGCCACCGCGTTCGTGCAGACCCCCGGCGGCAGCGTCCGCTACGACGGGACCGCGCGGATCGACGGCGTGCCCGGCAGCCACGCGCCGATCCCGATCGAGTTCGAGGACGTGGCCGGCTCCTCGTGCGGCGCGCTGCTGCCCACCGGCAACGTCGCCGACGTGATCGAGGCAGTGCACGTCACGTGCATCGACAACGGCATGCCGGTGGTCTGCCTGGCAGCGTCCGCCTTCGGGCTCTCCGGGCAGGAGTCGCCGGCCGACCTGGAGGGCAACGGCGAACTGACCAAGCGGATCGAGGCGATCCGGCTGGCCGCCGGGCCGCTGATGAACCTCGGCGACGTGACCGGCAAGACCGTGCCGAAGATGAGCCTGCTGTCGCCGCCCGCCCACGGCGGAACGGTCTCGACCAGGACGTTCATCCCGCACCGTGTGCACGAGGCGATCGGGGTGCTGGGCGCGGTGTCGGTCGCCACCGCGTGCGTGCTTCCCGGTTCCGTGGCGCACGAGGTCGCGGTCCTGCCCGAGCAGACCGAGGGGTCGCTGGACATCGAGGTCGAGCACCCGACGGGCTTCTTTACCGTCACCATCGACGTCAAGCTCGAACCGGGCGGGCCGGCCGTGGCCCGGTCGGCGCTGCTGCGCACCGCCCGCCTGCTCATGCGCGGCGAGGTCATGGTGCCCTCGTCGGTCTGGAGCCCGGCATGACCCAGCGCAGTTTGACCCAGCGCAGTTTGACCCAGCGCAGTTTGACCCAGAGAGGCCCGCGATGATCATCGACTGCCACGGTCACTACACGACCGCGCCACCGCAGCACGACGCGTGGCGTAAAGGGCAGCTTGAAGCGTTCGCCGAAGGCCGCCCGTCACCGGCCTACCCGCAGATCTCCGACGACGAGATCCGCGAGTCGATCGAGCAGAACCAGCTCAAGCTGCTCCGCGAGCGCGGCGCGGACATGACGATCTTCTCGCCGCGGGCGTCGGCCATGGCGCACCACCTGGGCGACGAGCGCGTCAGCACCGAGTGGTCCCGGGCGTGCAACGACCTCATCGCGCGGGTGGCCGGGCTGTTCCCGGACACCTTCATCGGCGTCTGCCAGCTGCCGCAGTCACCGGGCGCCGACCTGAAGGCGTCCGTGGCCGAGCTGGAGCGGTGCGTCCTCGAGCTCGGGTTCGTGGGCTGCAACCTCAACCCGGACCCGAGCGGTGGCATGTGGACCGGCCCGCCGCTCACCGACCGGTACTGGTACCCGATCTTCGAGAAGATGACCGAGCTCGACGTGCCCGCCATGGTGCACGTGTCCAGCAGCCGCAACCCCAACTTCCACGCCACGGGCGCGCACTACATCAACGCCGACACGACCGCGTTCATGCAGTTCATCCAAGGCGACCTGTTCGCCGACTTCCCCGATCTGCGGCTGGTGATCCCGCACGGCGGCGGCGCTGTCCCGTACCACTGGGGCCGCTACCGCGGGCTCGCGGACATGCTCAGCAAACCGCCGCTGCGCGAGCACGTCATGAACAACGTGTCCTTCGACACCTGCGTCTACCACCAGCCGGGCATTGACCTGCTGCTGCAGGTCATCGACGTCGGCAACGTGCTGTTCGGCTCGGAAATGGTGGGTGCGGTCCGCGGCATCGACCCGGAGACCGGCCACTACTTCGACGACACCAAGCGGTACATCGACGCGGCCGACCTGACCGGCGCGGAGCGCGAACAGGTCTTCTCGGGCAACGCCCGGCGGGTCTACCCGCGCCTGGACAAGGCGCTGCGGGAGCGTGGTCGGTAGATGGCAGTCACGTTCACGCCAGACGCCGACTGGCTCCCGTACGACCCGCATCCCAGCAAGCCGGCCTACACCCCGCCGCCGGGGGCTGTCGACGCGCACTGCCACGTGTTCGGGCCCGGCGACGTCTTCCCGTATGCGCCGGAGCGGAAGTACACGCCGACCGACGCGGGCAAGGAGGAACTGTTCGCGCTGCGGGACTTCCTCGGGTTCGAGCGCAGCGTGATCGTTCAGGCCACCTGCCACGGCGCCGACAACCGGGCGCTGGCCGACGCGCTGCTGGCCGACGGGGGGCGGTCTCGCGGCGTGGCCACCGTCCGGGCCGGCGTGTCCCGGGCCGAGCTCGCCGACCTGCACGCGGCGGGCGTGCGGGGCATCCGGTTCAACTTCGTCCGGCGGCTCGCCGACCCCGAGCCGGACGACTACTACCGCGGCCTGGTCGACCTGGTGGCCGAGCTCGGCTGGCACATCGTGGTCTACTTCGAGGCCCCGGACCTCGCCGAGCGCTGGGATCTGTTCACCAGCCTGCCCACGCCGGTTGTGGTCGACCACATGGGCAGGCCGGACGTGACGCAGCCGGTGGACGGCCCGGACTTCTCGCGCTTCCTGCGGCTGCTCACCGAGAACGAGAACGTCTGGTCCAAGGTCAGCGGGCCGGAGCGGCTGTCGAAGTCGGGGCCGCCGGAGTACGCCGACGTGGCGCCGTTCGCCCGGCGCGTGGTCGAGGCGTTTCCGGACCGGGTGCTGTGGGGCACCGACTGGCCGCACCCGAACATGAAGAGCCACATGCCCGACGACGGCGCGCTCGTCGACGTGATCCCGCGGATCGCCCGCACCGATGACCTGCAGCGCCGCCTGCTGGTCGACAACCCCATGCGGCTGTACTGGGAGGAGGCCTGATGGCGGCCGATTACACCTCAGAGTTCGATGACATTCCCGGCACCCGGGTGTTCACTGCGCAGCGCGCAAAGCAAGGCTACAACCTGAACCAGTTCTGCATGAGCCTGATGAAGCCGGAGAACCGGGAGCGGTTCCGGGCGGACGAGCGTGCCTACCTGGACGAGTGGCCGATGACCGAGGTGCAGAAACAGGCCGTGCTTGACCGGGACTACAACGCCATGCTCGACCAGGGCGGCAACATCTACTTCCTGGCCAAGATCTTCGCCACCGACGGGCTCAGCTACCTGCAGGCGGTGTCCACGATGACCGGCATGAACATCGACGACTACCAGCAGATGATGGTTTCCGGCGGGCGGTCGCCCGAAGGCTGGCGATCGGTGAAGGACGGTACCTGAGATGGCGCGCATCACCGCGGGGCTGACCACCAGCCACATCCCGGCGATCGGCGCGGCGATCGACCTCGGCAAGACCGGGGAGCCGTACTGGAAGCCGCTGTTCGACGGGTACGAGTGGACCAAGGCCTGGGCCACCACCGAGGTCCCGGACGTGGTGATCCTGGTCTACAACGACCACGCGTCCGCGTTCACGCCCGAGATCGTGCCCACGTTCGCGCTCGGCTGCGCCGACGAGTTCCCGCCCGCCGATGAGGGGTACGGGCCGCGCCCGGTGCCGGTCGTCCACGGCAACGCCGACCTGGCCGCCCATCTTGCGCAGTCGCTGATCCTGGACGAGTTCGACCTCACGCTGATGTACAAGCTAGATGTGGACCATGGCCTCACCGTGCCGCTGTCCCTGGTCTACGGCCAGCCGGACGAGTGGCCGGTGCAGGTCATCCCGCTGGCAGTGAACGTGGTGCAGTACCCGCCGCCGACCGGCCATCGCTGCTTCATGCTGGGCAAGGCGATCCGCCGCGCTGTGCAGAACTACCGTGAGGATCTCACCGTCCACGTCTGGGGCACCGGCGGCATGAGTCACCAGCTGCAGGGCCCGCGCGCCGGGTTCATCAACTCCAAGTTTGACCACGCGTTCTTCGACCGGCTGATCGGTGACCCGGACAACCTGGCGCTCGTGCCGCACCTCGAGTACGTGCGGGAAGCCGGCTCCGAGGGGATCGAGCTGGTCATGCAGCTGATCATGCGCGGCGCCATGGGCCCGGCCGTCGAGGAGCTGTACCGCTTCTATCACGTCCCCGGGTCCAACACCGCGGTCGGGCATCTCGTGGTGCGGCCCACCGACCAGTCCCCTGGGCGTTCCGGCACGTCCTGACAGGAAGCGAGCTAACCCATGCGGATCGCACTCGCCGGATCCGGCGCCTTCGGCATCAAGCACCTCGATGCCCTCGCCGAGATCGACGGCGTCAGCGTCACGTCGATCGTCAGCCGCAGGCAGGAGCAGGCCGAGGAGGTGGCCCGCAAGTACGGCGTGGGCCAGGCGACCACCGACCTCGGGGAGGTGCTCGCCCGCGGCGACGTGGACGCGGTCATCTTGTCCACCCCGACCCAGCTGCACGCCGCGCAGGCGATCGCGGTGATGCGGGCGGGCAAGCACGTCCAGGTCGAGATACCGCTCGCGGACAGCTGGCCGGACGCGCTGGAGGTCAACCGCGTGCAGCGGGAGACCGGCCTGACCTGCATGGTCGGGCATACTCGCCGGTTCAACCCCTCGCACCAGTGGATCCACCGCCGCATCGGCGCCGGGGAGCTGTCCATCCAGCAGATGGACGTGCAGACGTACTTCTTCCGGCGCACGAACCTGAACGCGCTGGGCGAGCCGCGCAGCTGGACCGACAACCTGCTCTGGCACCACTCGGCGCACACCGTCGACTTGTTCCAGTACCAGACCGGCGAGGACGTCGAGATCGCGCACGCCGTGCAGGGGCCGCTGCACCCCGAGCTCGGCATCCCGATGGACATGTCCGTTCAGCTGCGCACGCCGGCCGGCCGTATCTGCACGCTGTCGCTCAGCTTCAACAACGACGGCCCGCTGGGCACGTTCTTCCGCTACATCTGCGACAACGGCACCTACATCGCGCGGTATGACGACCTGCTCACCGGGCGCGAAGAGCCGGTCGATGTGTCCAAGGTCGACGTGTCGACCAACGGGATCGAGCTGCAGGACCGGGAGTTCGTCGCGGCGATCCGGGAGGGGCGCGAGCCGAACTCCAGCGTGGCCTCGGTGCTGCCCTGCTACCGGGTACTCGGCGAGCTGGAGACGGAGCTGACCCCAGAGGTGTAGCAGGCGGACCGGTGCCCGGTCAGGTGGGCTGCGCCCGGCTCGGCTTCTTCCTCGGGTGAAGGATTAAGGCCTCGCTCCTGCGGATCACCGCGTCCGCTCCCATCGGGCGGATCACCGCGTCCTGGCCTGCGGTGCCGCGCCCGCCCAGCAGCGTCCTGGTCAGCCGGCCCCGCGCATCAAGCAGCTGGTCGAGCGCTGCGGTCAGGTGCGCGTCGGTCACCCGGATCGGGGCGCCGCCGCCGTTTCCTTCGTGGGCGGGCTCGGCCCCGGCCGCCAGCAGCGCGGCCAGGCGCAGCAGCTCCTTGAGGAACGCAGCGGTGACGCCGTCGGTGCGCGTGATCACTTCGTCCGGGTCGGACAGGTCCAGCACCAGGCTGCCCCGGTAGAGCTCGATCAGCCTGCGGCGGGCGTCGGCGTCCGGCAGCGGGAGTTCCGCGGCGTGGTCGACGCGGCCGGGCCGCGCCGCCAGGGCGGCCTCCAGCAGGTCCGGGCGGTTCGTGGTGAGCAGGAACGTCACGTCCACGTCCCCGCCGAGCCCGTCCATCTCGTTGAGCAGCTGGAACAGCAACGGGTGCTGGCCCAGCAGCGGCGCACGCTCCTCGGCGATCAGGTCCACGTCCTCGATCACCACGACCGATGGCGCGAGCACCCGGGCCACCGAGCAGGCCTCGCCGATCCAGCGCAGCGCGTAACCGGAAAGGATCACTACGGTCACGCCGTCCAGCTGCCCGAGCAGGTACCGGATCGTATGGGTCTTGCCGGTTCCCGGCGGGCCGTGCAGCAGCACCCCGCGCTTGAGGTGCTGGCCGCTGGCCAGCAGCCGGCCAGCGTGCCTGGCCACGCCGATGACCTGGCGCTCGATGCCGTCGATCACCCCGGGCGGCAGCACCACCACGTCCCGGCCGAGCCGCGGGCGGTCGTGGAAGCGCAGCCTGCCGCCAATGCCCCGGCCGTGTCCGAGCATCTCGTCGCCGAACGAGATCACCTGGCCGCGGAACACGCTCCGGGCGACCGCGTGGCGCCGCACCTCGTCGACGACCCGCTGGGCCGCGGCCTGGTCGGCGCAGGCGACCTCGAGGCTGGCGTTCCCGTCCGGGTCGTCGTCGCTCGGCCCGCGCAGCAGCAGGGCGAGCCGGGTGTCCCCGTCACCGACCAGGTAGAGGCCGCGCCGCACGCAGGCCATTGTCTGCCCGCCCGGGCCGCACGGCAGCGCCGCCATCGCCACGCTGCCGACGCCGGGCCGCATGTGCTCGGTGGCCGGCTGCAGCAGGTCGGCAAGCCCGAAGTTCCCGGGTGAGAACCCGGTGAGCCCGACCAGTTCGTGCTCGCGACGCCAGCCCGCCAGCCAGGCGTTGAGGCCGGCCTGCACGTTCACATGGTCGTAGCCCTGCCAGGATCCGGAGACCACGGGCAGGCTCGCCGCGTCCGGGCCGAGGTGCTCACGCAGCACGCGCTGGACCGGCGCGTCATCGGCCCGCGCAGCAAGTACCGCCCGGCGGATCAGCCGCCTGGCCATCCTGGGAATGTCGGCAAGCTCCGGCCAGCCGTCCGGTCCCCCGAGATAGGCCAAGGGTCCCCTCCGCTTCGGGGTTCACGCCCGGGCATACCGGACGCCTGGGCAACCACAGCGTACCGCCGCGGTCGCCGCTCCTGCCCGGGTATTCACCACTTGACCTGCGCGTTTTCCGCATCCGCTGTTCGTCGGACTGAGCCATTTTCGGCCGGTTATGCCCCGGCTCCACATCTCGTACATAGGGTCTGCATCCCGGCTGCACCGCGTGGGTGTGCCCTTGAGGGCGAGGACGGGCGGTAGCCGCCACGACCGGTTGCCGTCCACGGGGGTAGCAGGCGGTGCCCGTCAGCGAAGCATGGGTTGCCATTCTCCGGTCGAGCGGGGGGCATGACCGGCGAGAGCAGGACGGCGGCCGGCGCTTTCGCGAGCCGCTTCGGCGGCAGGCGGGCACCGCCGGCTATCTCTGGGCTCGGGGCAGGGTCAGCGTCATCACGGTGCCTTGACCTGCCTCGCTGCTGGCGGTCAGCTGTCCGCCGTGCGCCTCGGCGAGCTCGGCGGCGACGGCGAGGCCGATGCCGCTGCCGGAGATCTGCGCGGCCCTGCGGCCGCGCCAGAACCGGTTGAATACCTGGGGCAGCTCGTCGGCGGGTATGCCCATCCCGGTGTCGGTGACCGTCAGCACCGCATGCGGCCCAGTGGGGCGGGCCTCGACCGTGACCCGGCCGCCTTCCGGGGTGAACTTCAGCGCGTTGGTCAGCAGATTCGTGATGAGCTGGTGCAGCCAGCGGGGATCGGCCAGGACGTCGGCCTCGGCGAAGCGCTGCTCCAGGGAGATCCCGGCCGCGTCGAAGCGGCCGATCAGGCTGGCCACAGCGTCGTCTGCCAGGGCGGCCAGGTCGCAGGGCTGCGGCGACAGGTGCAGTGTGGCGGCGTCGGCTGCTGCCAGGGTCTGCAGGTCGTTGACCATATTCGCCAGCCGCAGCACCTCGTCGCGCAGCGAGGCCAGCTGTTCCGGGGTGGGCTCGGCAACGCCGTCCAGCATGGCCTCATGCCCGGCCTGCAGTACCGCGACCGGAGTGCGGAGCTCGTGGGCGACGTCTGCGACCAGATCCCGGCGCAGTTGCTCCTGCCGGGCCAGCGCGTCAGCCATCTGATCGAACGCGGTCGCCAGCTCGCGCAGCTCGGCTGGCGCGGTGATCTGGCCCACCCGGGCGGTGCGCTCCCCGCCGCCCATGGCCCTGGCCACGGCGATGATCCGCTCGACGGGGCGGGTGATCCGCCGGGCCACCGCCAGCCCGGTCAGCAGCGCCAGCAGGGCCGCCACGCCGGCCGCGCCGGAGATGGCCCGCAGCAGCGCGATCTCAAGGCCCCGGTCGGCGCCGCCGAGGCCGGAGCCGGTGAACCTGACCACTACCCGGCCGACCGGCCCGCCCCGGACCATGGCCGTCGCGCTGAACTGCGGTGCCGACGCCTGCGCGGCGAACCCGGGCGAGTGCGATACCACCCTGCCCGCATCGTCGCGGATCTCGATATCCGCGCCGGTCCGCGCGGCCAGGTCAAGCACGGGGGACAGGTCGGCGGACGGCCAGCTGTCACCACGCTCCCAGGCCGCCGCGGCGGCCACCGCGATCGCGGTGGTGAGCTCCTGGCGCTGCCGGCTGGCCAGGGCCGACACGTCCGCGGCGGCAAAGGCCGCGGTCAGGCCGGCCAGCAGGGCAACCGCCGCCAGTGCCACGGCGAGGAACGCCAGCGCCAGCCGCAGGCCCAGCGACTCACCACGGGCCGCGGGAGGCGGCGGCGCGGCCCCGTTGTCAGGCATCGCGGGTGAGACCCAGCCGGTACCCCCCGCCCAGCACGGTCTGGACGATCCTGGGGTTGGCGGCCTCCTCCTCAATCTTGCGGCGCAGGTTCTTCACGTGTGAGTCGACGGTGCGCTCGTACCCCTCGAACTCATATCCCCGCACGCGGTTGATCAGCTCGAACCTCGAGTACACCCGGCCCGGGACGGTGGCGAGCGCCACCAGGATGCCCCACTCGGTCGGGGTGAGGTCGACGGCGGTGCCGGCCACCATTGCCTGCCGCTGTGATTCGTCGATCACCAGGGCGCCGTTGCCGTAGGAGGCGTGGCCCTGCTCGGCGGCGGGCCCGCCACGGCGCAGGATCGCCTGGACCCGGAGGACCAGCTCGCGGGGGCTGAACGGCTTGGTCACGTAGTCGTCGGCGCCGAGTTCCAGGCCGGCGATCCGGTCCTCCTCGGCCGCCTTGGCGGTGAGCATCAGTATCGGCGTGTTCCCAGCGGCGCGCACCTCGCTGGCGACGGCCTCGCCGGGCACGTCCGGCAGGCCCAGGTCAAGGATCACCAGGTCCGGCGATGCCGAGGCGGCCAGCGTGAGCGCCTCAGCCCCCGACTCTGTCGACAGGACCGTGAACCCGGCCCTTTCCAGGTAGGAGCGGATCAGCTCCCGCAGCTTGCGCTCGTCCTCGACCAGCAGCACTGTCGCGGCCATGGCTGTGCACCCCCTCCTGCCCGACCGTGAGGCCGCGGCTCCACACGGTCATCACGGGTCCTCCAACGGTCCCGCATCCCCGGCGTGTGAGCTTAGTGGCACCAGTACCGGCAGATAAGGCGGCGCAGATGACCCGCAGTGACCTGGTCATGTTCGTGCCCTGGGTCGTCTTCGGCGTTGTACTGGGCTTCATCGCCGTTCGGCTGCTCCGTCGTCGTGGCCCTCGGTAGCCGGGAACGAGTCGAAGATGCGCAGCCGGTGCGCGGTCGCGGCGGCCTCGCCGCGGCTCGCCACTCCGAGCTTGCCGAGGATGTTGGACACGTGCACGCTCGCCGTCTTCGCCGAGATGAAAAGCTCTGCGGCGATCTCGCGATTGCTCCGCCCGGCCGCGACCAGGCGCAGCACCTCGAACTCGCGTGCGGTGAGCCCGAGCCGGTCTCGCTGCGATGGCTCGGTACCTACCGCGCCGGGGTCGTCGTCGTGGCCGCCGAGGCCGATCCTGGCGCGCTTGGCGAGCAGGGCGATGTCTTCACTCAGCGCAGCGGCGCCGAGCCGCCCCGCCAGCTTCGCAGCCCGGCGCAGCCGCTCGGCGCCGCCGTCATGGTCACCGGCACCGAGCGCCGCCTCGGCGGACCGCAGCAGCGCCATGCTCAGCGGGTAGGGCTCGCTGGCCGTCTCCCACGCCTGTGCTGCCTCATCCCAGGCGGCGCGCTGGTCGCCGCGGCTCTGCGGGTCGGCGCGGGCGATCTCGGCGGCGAACGTCAGCCGGTGCGCCCGCTGGGTCACCCCGTCGGCCATGAGCTTGCCCGCGTCGGCGCGCAGGCGGTCCCGGAACGCCTCTGCCCTGCGGGCGAGCGCCTCGTCACCGGGCGCGGCGGCGGCCAGGCAGGCCCGGGCGCCCGCGACCAGCAGCGGCCAGGCGTACCTCGGGCTGGCCAGCACGTTGTGGCGGTCGACCGCGTCCGCCACCGCGGCCAGGGCCTCGGCCGGCCGGCCCTGCGCCAGCCGTACCTCGGACGCCAGCCGGGCCATCGGCAGCTGCTGCTCATCCTTGTACCTGACGCCGTCCAGCGCCGTCCGGATCGATGCGGCGCGCTCGGCCGCCGCGGCCAGGTCGCCGCGGGCCAGCGCCAGGTCACCGGCCAGCCGCCACACCGACGACCGCGTCACCCTGGGGGGCATGAACTCCTGCGCGCGCTCGATGAACTCAGCCGCCTCGTCCCACCGGCCCAGCGAGACCAGCGGCTCGGCCAGGTTGACGGCCAGGGTCACGCCCGACGTCCGGGCCAGGCCGTACTCGACGGCCGCCGCGACGCCCTCGCGGGCCACGGCGGCGGCCAGCTCATGCTCGCCCAGGCCCTCCAGCATGTCGGACTCGGTGATCGCCGCTCTCAGCAGCGGCTGGTAGGCCTTGGCCCGGACCGCGGCCGCGCGGGCCTCGGCGAGCAGCGCCCGGTTCCGCTCCATACTGGCTGCGAACGGCTCGGCGCAGGCCAGCGTGACCAGCGCCATGGCTTCGATCTCGGGGTCGCCGGCCTGCCTGGCCACGGCCACGGCCTCCTCGGCACGGGGCCGGGCCTCGGCCGGGTCCCAGCCTTCCCGGTGGTGGAGGTCGTGGGCCGCCGCTTCCAGCACCCAGGCCCGGGCTGCGCTCGGCGGGTCGGCCGGGACGAGACGGACCGCCTCGTCCAGGTCCCTGGCGTACTCTTCCCGGCCAACCAGCATGTTCAGGTTGCCACGGGACCGGTGCAGCAGCGCGGCACGGACCGGGTCAGCCGCGACGTCGACCTCCTTGAGCGCGGCCGTGGCAAGGGCGGCCCCCCGGTCGTACTCGCCGGTCAGCTCGGCAGCCCGGATCGCCGCCTCAAGCACCGCGACGTGGTCGGCGCCGATCCGCCCGGCAGCGTCGGCCACGTGATCCCATAGCTCGAGCACCCGCGACAGCATCGCGAGCTGCTCGGCGTGGGCGAGCGCCCTGCCGGACTCCGCCGCGGCCTGCCAGGCGCTGATCAGAGCCCAGGCCATGTCCATGGCCGCATACCAGTGGTAGGCCCGCTCCACCGCGGCCCGGCCCGGCGGCACCAGCAGAGGGTCGCTCTCGATGGCCCGGGCGAACCGGCCGTGCAGCCCGCCCCGCTCGCCAGGCAGCAGCTCGTCGCGCACCGCCTCGCGGATCAGGGTGTGCCGGAACGCGTAGCCGTCGGGGCCGGTCAGCAGCACGTTGGCGGCCACCGCCGGGCGCAGCGCGCTGGCCAGCGCGGTGTCATCGAGGCCGGTGACCGCCGCCAGCAGGGCATGGCCGACCTGTTCGCTGGCGGCGCTGGCGATCCTGACCACGTCCTGGGTCTGCTCCGGCAGCCGGCGCACCCCCGCGATCAGCAGGTCGCGCAGTGACTCGGGCAGGCCCGACGCCGGCTCGCCGTCGCCGATCAGCGCCTCGACGAACAGCGGGTTGCCTTCGGTGCGGCGGTAGACGGCCCTGGCCGCGTCCTCCCGGGGCTCGCGGCCGGTGATCCTGGCCACCAGCTCGTCGGTGTCGGCGCGGGTGAGCCTGCCGAGCTCGATCCGCCTCACCCAGCCGACACGGCCGAGCTCGGCGAGCAGTGGCCGCAGCGGGTGGGTGCGGTGCAGATCGTCGGACCGGTAGGTGACGATGATCAGCAGGCCCTCGATCGTGCGCTGGTTGCGGACCAGGAACTCCAGCAGGTCCCTGGTCGACCGGTCGGCCCAGTGCGCGTCCTCGACGATCAGCGCCAGCGCGCCACGGTCGGCGAGCTGTTCCAGCAGGATGAGCATCTGCTCGAACAGCCGCGCCCGGGTGGTTCCCGCGTCGTCCGACCCGGCCGGCTGGCCGAACTCGGGCAGCAGCCGGGCCAGCTCCCTGGTCCCGCCGGCGGGCAGCAGCCCGGCCACACCGTCGGCGCCGAGGTCGCGGACGAGCTCGCGGAGCACCGAGGTGAACGGGGCGAACGGCAGGCCGTCGGCGCCGAGCTGCAGACAGCTGCCGACCAGCACCCGGGCCCCGGCCTGCCGCGACTGCCTGGCGAACTCGTTGACCAGCCGGGACTTGCCGACCCCGGCCTCCCCGCCGATGAGCACGGTGGACGGCTCGCCGCTGCCCGTCCTGGCGAGCGCAGCATCCAGCACGGCGAGCTCGCTGGCCCGGCCGACCAGGCTCGGGCTGAGCATACGGGTGGTCACATGTCTAGGATGCCAGGCAGAAACAACTGGTTACCGCTACGATCCCGCGCCGCCTCTTCCGCCAGCTTCCCCAGTGGTACATGCTGACTACAGAGGGTCACACGGGGGAGCGGGGGAAACGATGACCAATACGGCAGCCTGCCTGAGTTTCATCGAAAGCCAGATGCAGCAGATTCAGTACACAGCCACCACAGCCAGCACAATTCAGCCAGCGCAGACCTGGTTACCTAGCTATACCGGACCGGTCACGGGCACGTTCACGCTGGACGGCGTCAGTTACGGCACAGAGCAGCTCTGCCCGATCACGATCACGAGCCCGGCCGGAGCCATCGCAAACAGTTACCGGGGCACCGTCAGCGGCCACGTGGGCACCGCGTACGCGGGGTACACGGTACTGGCCTTCCTGAACGTCAATGGCACCGAGAACATCGTGGCGCCGCAAGCCGCCGTGAACTCCAACGGAACGTTCTCGCTCAACCTCAGCGGCGTGCCGGCCGGTGCCCCGGGGTCATGGAACTTCGCGCTCCAGAACCCCAAGACCTTCGCCTGGCCCGTGGGTGCGTACTGGCCATCGCCGCCGGCGTACGTGAACCTGGAAGTCCAGAGCTGGGTCATCACGAACACCGCGACCCTGGCCGCCAGCCAGCCTGCCGCCGCGGACAACGCCTTCGCCTTTCCCGCGTCGCAGCCCGGCCGGAAGATGTTCATCCTGTACGACACGAGCGCCGATGCGAACATAGCCGTCTACGTGCCGACCACCGGGAATGTGCGCTCCTACCTGGTCACCGAGGGACAGCCCGGCTACGGGACGAGCTTCATCTACCAGAGCTTCCTGTACGACCAGGCGATGTGCCTGATCGCGGCCATAGCCGAGGGCCAGCCGGCCATCTCCAAGCAACTCGTGTACGGGTTGCTGCAGTTCCAGTCCGCCGGCGGCGGGTTCATCTTCAGCGGCCAGCAGCTCAGCCCGGCCTACGGCGAGCCGGTCTACCGGACCGGCGCGCATGCGATCGCCACGTACGCACTGCTCGCGTACATGGCGGCTTACCCGGGCGACAACAGCCAGAACTACGCGGCCGCCGCGCGCAGCGCGCTCGGCTGGCTGCTGACGCAGCAGGAGGCATCTGGCGTACAGGCGGGCCTGTTCCGGGGCGGATCGGGGATCACCTGGTGCGCCACGGAGCACCAGTTCGACATATGGCACGCATACGTGAAGGCGTCGACCGTTCTCCAGCAGGTTAGCTGGGAGAGAGATGCCGACGCGCTCGCGGCAGCGATCTGGAACGTGCTGTATGACACCGCGAAACAACGTTTCTACCAGGGCTACGACGTGGGCAGCGGACCAGATACCGGCGACCCGCTTGACATGCATTCCTGGGCCGCTATCTGGGCAAACTGCGCCGGGCAGCCGGCCGTGGCCAACGCGGTCCTGAATCACGCTGCCCTGGAGCCATTCGTCGTTACCCAGGGCGGCGTCACCGGATATCAGCCAGAGTATGCATCCGACCCCTCGGGCGACTATCCCGGCGCCACGCCGACGATCTGGAGCGAGGGTACGTTCTTCACTGCGTACGCCTTCTGGCAGCTCGGCAACGCCGCCCAGGCCGAGTCCATCATCGCCGGGATCGACCCCGAGCAGCAGCCAGACGGTTCGTTCGCCTACTGCAGCGTCTATGACCCCATCTATGGCCTGTCACCGAGTCAGTGCGTCATCGGGCCGGCCTGGGCGATCCTGGCCAACCTCGGCACCGGCATCTGGCAGGAATCCGCCGTCAGCGGCGCCAGCAGGCGGGCCGGTGCGCCCAAGTAAGCGGAAATTTCCGCGGCTATGCAACGGCGGGCGGCTGCGGCCCGTCTGACCTTCATGAGGGCCACGTTGCGGATCACGGCCGGTGTTGCCGCGGCCGTGATCACGGCCGCCGGATGCGGGCAGGCTGTGGCCGCACGGCCGCAGCCGACGGCGGTCAGCCGCGGGGTGGCAGCCAATCACCTGGCCGCCACCCCGCGAGCCCTCGGGGTCGCCGACACCGCATTCGGGCTCGAGGTGCTCGGTGCCTGGTGCCGTCAGGACAGCCGCGCGAACATCGTGCTGTCCCCGGAAAGCCTCGCCTCCGGGCTCGGCATGGCGTATCTGGGCGCACGGGGCAGCACAGCCCGGGCGATGAGCGCGGTGCTGCACCTGCCGGCCGCCGGCGCCGCGCTCGAGGCGGGCCTGCATGCGCGGTCGGCTGCGCTGCGAGAGCTCGACGGGCCCGGCGTCACCGTGGCCGGCAGCGACCGGGTCTGGATCAATCCGGGCATGGCTCCGCTGCGCAGCTACACCGGCGCCGTGGCCGCCGGGTACGGCGCGACGGTCGGGCGGGCCCCGCTGCTGACCAGTCCCGCCGCGGCGGCCCGGCAGATCGACACCGCGATCGCCGCGGCCACGCGAGGCCACATCCCGGAGCTGCTCGGCCCGGACAGCCTGAACGGCATCGCCTGGGTGCTGACCGACGCGCTGTACCTGGACGCGGACTGGGCCGCGCCGTTCCCGGCCAGCCAGACCAAGCCGGGGCCGTTCACCACCGCGTCCGGGCAGCAGGTCAGCGCCGAGTTCCTGCACGGCGGCGCGTTCCGGTCCGTCAGCGCGGGCGGGTGGACTGCGGTGTCACTGCCGTACCGCGGCGGGAAGCTGGCGATGACCGCGCTGCTGCCGGACTCCGGCTCCGGCGGCTGCCCGGCGCTGTCGGCGGCGACCCTCAGCGGCGTCACCGCGGCGCTAGCCACGCACGGCAGGCTGATCCCGGGCGGGCTGACCGACATCGCGCTGCCCAAGGTCAGCTTGCGCTCCTCGGCGAGCCTGGGGAACCTGCTGGCTGGCCTGGGCATGGGCGTCGCGTTCAGCCCCGGCGCCGACTTCACCGGCTTGTCACCGGTTGCTTGCTGCATCGGGCTCGTGGTGCACGCGGCCACGCTCGCCGTGGCCGAGAAGGGCACCGTCGGCAGCGCCGCAACCGCGGTCGGCATAGCGCCGACCGCGATATCCGCGCCGCTCACCCGGATCGCGTTCGACCGGCCCTACCTGCTGCTGGTGACCGACACGCAGACCGGGGAGCCGCTCTTCCTGGCCAGGGTTGCCGACCCCGCGGTTTGAGAGACTGGGCACCCACCGCTATTTCCCCCGGGAGGATGCATGCTGCCGTGGTCCGGAGAGCTGGCCGGCCGCCTCGACGAACACGTGATCAGCAGTGAGCTGCTGCGGGACAACCCGCTCGGCGACCCCTGCGACCGGCCGCTGTGGGTGTACCTGCCGCCCGGGTACGACGCCGATCCGGACCGCCGTTACCCCGTCGTCTATGTGATCCAGGGGTTCACCGGCCACGTGGCGATGTGGCGCAACCGCAACCCCTACCGGCAGCCATTCACCGAGACCGCCGACGCGGTGTTCGCAAGCGGCGAGGCACCGCCGGCCCTGGTCGTCTACGTTGACGCGTGGACGTCCTACGGCGGCAGCCAGTTCGTGGACTCGCCGGGCACCGGCCGCTACCACTCCTACCTGTGCGAGGAGGTCGTGCCCTGGGTGGACCGGCGTTACCGGACGCTGGCCGACGCGGCGCACCGGGCGATCGCGGGCAAGTCGAGCGGCGGGTTCGGCGCAATGATCACCCCGATGCTGCGGCCCGACCTGTTCGGCGCGCTGGCCACGCACGCCGGCGACGCACTCTACGAGCTGGTCTACATCCCCGAGTTCGGCCAGGCGGCGCGGCTGCTGCGGGACTACGACGGCGACATCTGGAGGTGGTGGGACGACTTCCGGTCCCGGGCGTCGTTCACCAAGGCCGCCGATCAGGTCCTGCTCGGGCTGCTGGGCGTGGCCGCCTGCTTCTCCGCGCACGAGGACGGGACCGTGGACCTGCCGTTCGACCAGCGGACCGGCGCGCTGCGCCCCGAGGTATGGGAGCGGTGGCTGGACTGGGACCCGGTCCGGATGGCCCCACGGTATGCCGGGGCGCTCCGGTCGCTGCGCGCGATCTGGATCGACGCCGGCACCAGGGACGACTACTACCTCGACCTGGGCGCCGAGGCGTTCCGGCAGGCACTGCGGGAGGTCGGCGTCACCAATGAGGTGATCCGGTTCGAGCTGTTCGACGCGACCCACGCCGGCATCGACTACCGGTACCCGCTGTCGCTGGCCTGGCTCTGCCAGCGCATCGCCGCCTGAGATTCATCGAGAAACCGTTGAACTACTCCGTCCGGCCTTACGTGCTCCTGTGTGAACGCGGAGCGGGTAACCGTAGCGAATGGAGTAAATACGATGCGTAATCGATGGTTGGCGGCCTCCGTACTCGCCGCAGCCGCCGTCGTCGGGCTTGCAGCGTGCGGCGGTTCTTCGTCCTCAAGTGTTCCTACCGTGACGAAGACCTCGGATCCTGCGACGAATAGCGCCAGTTCTGACCTGGCGGCCGGGATCAAGACCACGACGATCCAGGGCCGCACGGTGCTCACCGACTCGGCCGGGTTCGTGCTGTACTGGTTCGCGCCCGACACCCCGACGACGTCGAAGTGCAACGGCAGCTGCGCGACCTTCTGGCCGCCGCTCATCGGAACCCCGAGCCTGGGCTCGGGCGTCACGCTGGCCGGCCAGCTCGGCACGATCAAGCGGGCCAACGGCCAGCTTCAGGCCACCTACGACGGCCATCCGCTGTACCTGTTCAAGAGCGACACCAGTGCGGGCCAGTGGACCGGCAACGACATCGTCGCCTCCGGCGCGAAGTGGTGGCTGATGACCTCGACCGGGTCAAAGCTCAAGAAGAAGGACACGGCTACGGCTACAGCGCCGAGTTCCGGTAGCGGCGGTTCCAGCAGCAGCCCAAGCAGCGGCGGCGGCGGCTACGGTTACTGACCGCAGCGTCGCGTGATCGTGGCGGCGCCTCCCGTACCGGGCGAGGAGGCGCCGCCACTGCTGCGCTGCCGCGGTAGCCGTGAAAACGCAGCAGGAACGTCCAGCGCAGCGGGGGAGAGCCGCGACCGCGATGGGTAGGTAACGCCACATGCAGCCCGCCCCCGAGACCGCCGGCTCCGGCGCGCGAGGCACCTCCGAGACCGACGGATCCGGCGTGACCCCCCGCGGTGGCCTGGTCATCGTCTATGCAGCGCTGATGCTGGCGATCCTGCTGGCCGCGCTCGACCAGACGATCGTCGCGACCGCGCTGCCGACTATCGTCGGCGACCTCGGCGGCCTGTCCCACCTGTCCTGGGTGATCACCGCGTACCTGCTGGCCACCACCGTGTCGGCGCCGCTGTGGGGGAAGCTCGGCGACCAGTACGGCCGCAAGCGGCTGTTCCAGGCCGCGATCGTGATCTTCCTGATCGGCTCGGCGCTGTGCGGGCTGTCCCAAAACATGCTCGAGCTGATCGGCTTCCGCGCGCTGCAGGGCCTGGGCGGCGGCGGCCTGATCGTGCTGGCCCAGGCCATCGTCGGCGACGTCGTCTCTCCCCGGCAGCGCGGCAAGTACCAGGGCGCGTTCGGCGCGGTATTCGGCGTGGCCAGCGTGGCCGGGCCGCTGCTCGGCGGGTTCTTCGTGGACAACCTTGGCTGGCGCTGGGTGTTCTACATCAACCTGCCGATCGGCATCCTCGCGCTGGCCACGATCGCGGTCGCGCTGCCCGCGACCGGAGCCACCCGGAAGCACAAGATCGACTATGCCGGCACCGTGCTGCTGGCCGGGTCCGCAACCTGCGTGGTGCTGCTGACCTCGTGGGGCGGCACCACCTACCCGTGGCTGTCTCCGGAGATCTTCGGGCTCGGCGCCGCAGCGGTGATCCTGGCCGTGGGCTGGTGGCTGTCGGCCGGGCGGGCCGCGGAGCCGGTGCTGCCGCGGCAGCTGTTCCGGAACCCGGTGTTCTCGGTCGGCGCGGGCATCAGCTTCGGCGCCGGGTTCGCGCTGTTCGGAGCGACCGCGTTCCTGCCGCTGTACCTGCAGGTCGTGCGCGGAGTGTCGCCGACGATCTCCGGCGTGTACCTGCTGCCGATGGTGCTCGGCCTGCTGGTCACGTCGGTGGGCAGCGGTCAGCTGATCTCCAGGTTCGGCCGGTACAAGGTGTACCCGATCGTGGGCACGGCGGCCATGACCCTCGCCCTGTACCTGCTGTCCACGCTCACCGAGACGACTTCGTCCGTGGTCCTGGACGTGTACTTCGCGATACTCGGGTTCGGGCTCGGCCTGATCCTGCAGGTTCTGGTCATCGCGGTGCAGAACTCGGCGGACTACGCGGACCTGGGCGTCGCCACGTCCAGCGTCACGTTCTTCCGCACGATCGGCGGATCGTTCGGCGTGGCCATCTTCGGGTCGATCTTCTCCAGCCGCCTGGCGGCCAACCTGACCGCCGCGCTGCACGGGACGCCCCTGCCGCCGGGCTTCAGCGCGGCCGGGGCCCAGGCGAACCCGGCCGCGCTGAAGCGGCTGCCCGAGCCGCTGCACGCGGACATCCTGCACGCGTACGTGCTGTCGTTTCACACGGTGTTCCTGGGCGCCGTGCCGGTAGCGGCGGCCACCTTCGTGCTCACCTGGTTCCTGCGCGAGGTGCCGCTGCGGGCCACCTCCGGCGCCTCCGACATCGGCGAGGGCATCGGCGCGGCCTCGGCCCAGCGGTCCTCGGCCGCGGAACTTGAGCGCGCGCTGCTGCGGCTGGCCGACGTCGACCTGCGACGGCAGGGCTACACCAGGCTCGCCGAGCTGTGCGGGCTGGGCCTGCCCGCCGGCAGTTGCTGGATCCTGGCCAGAATGGCGAAGCAGGGCGGCCGGGTGGTGGGCGCAGACCTGGCCCGCGAGGCGGGTGTCACCGTTGAGCACGGGCGCCCGTACGCGGACAAGCTGGTCGAGGCCGGCTACGCCCGTCGCGACGACGGAACGCTGGAGCTGACCCCGGCGGGCAGCGCGGCCGCGGACAGGCTGTTCACGGCCGGCCGGGACGGCCTGGCCCGGCTGCTGTCCGACTGGTCGCCGGAGCAGCACGCCGAACTGGCCCAGATGCTCGACAAACTGTCCCGTTCGCTGCTCGGCGATCGCGCAGACGAGGACCTCATCGACAGGTGACGACGACGGCCAGGTCAGGAGACACTGGCTTGGTGAAAGCCGACATTGTGGTAATCGGGGCCGGCGCGCTCGGGCTGAGCACCGCGCTGCACTGCGCGCTGCTCGGCCGGTCCGTGGTCGTGGTCGAGCGGGACACGGCTGGTTCGCAGGCGTCGGGGCGGGCGGCCGGACTGTTCAAGTCCGTGCAGGCCGACGAGGCGCGCACGGCACTGGCCCGGCGCAGCATCGAGCTGGCGGTCGGCTTCGGCGACTGGGCCGAGGCCGAGCTCGAGGTGGCCCGCAGCGGCAGCTTCCTGGTCGCGCGGACCAGCAAGCACCGGGACTACCTGCTGGCCGAGGCCGCCTTGTCCCGCGGCTGGGGTGCTGACGTGCAGCAGGCCAGCCCCGCGGATCTGGCGGGCCGCGTGTCTTACTACCGCGGGTCCGACTCGGGCGAGGAGCTCGCGCTGTGGTGCCCGGAGGACATCTACATCGAGGAGCCGATGAGCCTGGTGCGCGCCTACGCCGCGGCCTGCCGGCACCGGGGCGTCCAGATACTCGAATCCGAGGCGGTGGTCGGCATCCAGTTCTCCGGCGGCCGGGTGGCCGGTGTCGAAACCGGGGCAAGGTCTATCGACGCCGGGGTTGCCGTGGTGGACGCGGCGGGTGCATGGGTGCGCCAGGTCGCCGAGTTCGCCGGGGCCGGCGGCCGGGTGGCGATCGCGCCAGTCCGGCACCAGCTGCTCATCACCGAGGCGTCCGCCGAGGTCGACCCGGCAGCACCGATCACCCGGGTCGTCGACGCCGCGGTGTACCTGCGCCCGGCGCGGGGCGGCCTGATGTTCGGCGGGTTCGAGGCCGCGCCGCTGCCGGTCGACCCTGGGGAGCAGCCGCCGTCGTTCCGCACCGGCGACGTTCCGCTGGACATGGGCGTACTGCGGGACATGGCGGGCCAGGTCGCCGACGAGGCGCCGCTGGCCAGTGCCGGCCCGGTCGCCGAGCACCGCGGCGGGCTGTTCACGATGAGCCCGGACGGCCGCTTCGTCGTCGGGCCGGTGCCCGACGCGCCCGGGTTCTGGGTAGCGAGCGGCTGCAACGGCTCCGGATTCTCCTCATCGCCCGCGATCGGCGAGGCCCTGGCCGGCTGGATCACCGGCGGCGACCCGGCCGGTCTCGCGACGCTCTCGCCGGACCGGTTCCCGGCCATGACCGAAGAGCTGCTGATCAAGAACGGCGTCTGGCAGTACGCCCACTACTACGACCCCGTAACCGCAGACCAGCACTGACGCTGACTCAGTGGCATGTGCGCTCGCCGGCCACAGCCACCGGGGCCAGCCGCGAGGCTAACTATCGCGCTCTGCCACACGAGACAAAAGCATGAATGTCCGGATCTATCTCGCCGAGATCACCTCAATGATTCACTCGAAATTTGCTGCTCAATTGTGCGGATAGACACATCTTCCAGGCGACGCTAGCCTCCGTCCCAAGAGGGTTCCTTGCCTGTGGTGCGCCAACAGTGGGAATCATCTTCTATCCGGGGACCGGTTCCGGTCACCGGAAACATTGATGGGGGAAATCATGACCGATCATCCGAACGTCGCCCGGGTACGTGACGGCTACGCAGCGTTCGCGAAAGCTGACTTCGCCGCCCTGAACAAGCTGTTCGCCGAAGACGTGCTCTGGCACGTCGAGGGGCGGAATCAGCTGACGGGTGAATATCGCGGCCGGGAGGCCGTGTACGGCTTCTTCGGCAAGCTCATGGAGCTCACGCAGGGATCTTTCCACATCGACCTGCAGGCGGTGTTTGCGAACGATGAGCGCGGCGTGGCGCTGGTGCACCAATCGGCCAGCCGGGACGGCCGGAGCTTGCGGGCCTATAACAGCCATATCTTCCAGCTCCGCGATGGCATGGTGACCGAGTTCTGGGACGCCTCCACCGACCAGTACGGTTTCGACGAACTGATCGGCTGACCGGGCCGAAACGTTACGAGCGGTCAAGCGATGCCGAGCAGCTCGTCGATCGCTCTCGCCCGCGCCTTCATCTGCTCCGTTCTCTGCTCGGCGGACCCGCACTCCATGGTCCGCCGAGCACGCGCAAAGATGCGATAGCCCGGCGGCCGCCAACGGCATTACCTTGTCATCGTGACGGTGACCGCCACGCCTCAGGATGGACGGCGCGGAAGTTCCGAACCGCTCTGGCGAGCGCTCGCGGTCTTCCGCTTTGCCAGCGTCGGCTATGCCGCGCTGCGGCTGGCAGTCATCGACCGCGCCGAATACTCGCGGCCGGAGTGGGCGTGGGCCGTCATCGCGCTGATGGCGGCGTGGACGGTGGGCACCACCATCGCCTACGCGCGGCCTGAACGTCGCACCCGGGTCCTGCTGAGCATCGACCTCGCGGTCACCGCCGGCCTGCTGCTGAGCACCGCGGCGCTGCAGTTCCCGCAGGCTCCGCGGCATGGCGTGACGCCGGTGACCGCGACCTGGCTGGCCGGGCCCGTGCTGGCCTGGGGGATCCGGTACGGCAGGCGAGCAGGCGCGATCGCGGCACTGATCATGTGCGGCTGCGACGTGGTGCTGATACGGCCCGCGGCCGTCGGTGTGGGGCTCAACGGCCTGGTGCTGCTGCTGCTGGCCGGCGTCATCGTCGGCCACGTTGCCCGGCTCGACGCCGAGGTGGAGGAGGAACGCCAGCACGTCATCGAGGTCGAGGCGGCCAGCCGGGAGCGGGAACGCCTGGCCCGTGACATCCACGACTCGGTGCTCCAGGTCCTGGCGCTGGTGCAGCGGCGGGGTGCCGAGGCGGGCGGCGCCGCGGCCGAACTCGGCCGGCTGGCGGGCCAGCAGGAGGCCGCACTCCGTGCCCTGGTCGGCAGCGGGACCGGGAGCACCGCAGCCGGCGGCGCGCCGGGCGCGCCGGGAAACGTGGACCTGCGCACGGTGATGCTGTCCGCCCAGACGGACCGGGTGACCGTATCGGTGCCGGCGCAGGCCGTCCTGCTGCCGAAGGCCGCGGCAGACGAGCTGGCCTCGGCGATGCGCGCGGCGCTGGACAACGTGCGGCGGCACTGCGCGGACGGGACCCGCGCGTGGGTGCTGGTCGAGGACGAGCCGGGTTTGGTCACGGTGACGATCAGGGACGACGGGCCGGGTATCGCGGACGGCCGGCTGGCCGAGGCGGTGGCCGCCGGCCGGCTGGGGGTCAGCCATTCCATCCGCGGCCGGCTGCGTGACCTGGGCGGTTCTGCCAGCATCAGCTCCGTCCCCGGCGAGGGCACCGAAGTTGAGCTCCGTCTGCCGCGCCGAGCGGACGCGCCGGTGGCGCGGGTCACCGGAACGGGCTTAGGGTGCGGACGTGGAACGCAGCGGCCCGATCCGGGTCATGGTGGTCGATGACCACCCGATGTGGCGCGATGCCGTCGCCCGGGACCTCGCCGAAGCCGGATACGACGTCGTAGCGACCGCAGCCGACGGCGCGCAGGCACTGCGCCTCACCGGTGCCGTCCGGCCGGACGTCGTCGTGCTCGACCTGCAGCTGCCGGACATGTCCGGCGTCGACGTGACGCGCGGCCTGCGCGTGACCTGTCCCGCGGCGCGCGTCCTCGTCCTGTCCGCGAGTGGCGAGCAGCAGGACGTGCTGGACGCGGTGAAGGCCGGCGCGGTGGGCTACCTGCTGAAGTCCGCGGCACGCCCGGAATTTCTCGACGCGGTGCGGCGCACGGCCGACGGCGACGCGGTATTCACCCCCGGGCTGGCCGCGCTGGTCCTCGGCGAGTTCCGGCGGCTGGCGTCCGCGCCCGCCGCTGACGGCGGGGATACCCCGAGTCTGACCGAGCGGGAGACCGAGATCCTCCGCATGGTAGCGACCGGCATGTCCTACAAGCAGATCGCCAGCCGGCTCGTGCTGTCCCACCGCACCGTGCAGAACCACGTGCAGAACTCGCTCGGCAAGCTGCACTTGCACAACCGGGTGGAACTCGTCCGGTACGCCATCGAGCACGGCCTGGCGGGCCCGTCCGAGCCAGCCGGTGCCCCGTGAGAGCCCGTCCCCTACAGATCTGCGATGTGCTCCCCGACCGTGCCGACGACAGCGGGATCGCCCGGGTCGGCGAGGAGACGAAGCGCATGCCTGAGGCGCAACGCGGTCTCCAGCGGGCGTGAGTCGGGATCGAGCCCCCGGGTCGTGGCATAAGCGCGCCACCCCCGCGCCCAGAGGGCGCTGAAGTCGCGGCGACTCCGCCGCCACAGCCCGGTGCCCCACTCGCCGAGGTCGAAGTCCCAGAACGGATGGTCGACCCGGGCCGTTTCCCAGTCGATGATGCCGGTCAACTGGTCATCTTCGGCAAGCAGCTGGTCTTCGTGGATGTCACCGTGGACCAGGACCGGCCCAAGGCGGGCGGCACTGGCCAGCAGGTCCGCCCACGCCGAACCGCGATCGGCCCGGCCCAGGCGCTCGGCGGCCTCAGCGGCGGCTCCGGCGCTCGTGGCGGGATCGAGAGCCCGGCGCAGCCAGCGGTGATGATCGGCGTCGTGGTGAGCAGGAGGACGCGCCCCAGCGAGCGGCGGCGGCACAAGCTCATGCCAGCACGCAATGGCCTGGCCCAGCTGCTCGACGAGGACCTCGGGCTCGGCCGGCACCTTGCCACGCAGGCGGGTGACGGCCGCGAACGGGAACGGGTAGATCTCCGGGTCCTCCCAGCGGCCCAGCAGCCGCGGCACGACGCTCAGCTGCGTCCCGGCCAGCGCCCGGTAGACAGCAACCTCGCGCTCAAACCACTCAACACCGACCTGGGAACGCGGGAAGAGGAACACCCGGTCAGGACCGAGCAGGACGAGCTTGTTCCACCCGGTCACGTTCAGCACCAGCCGGTCCAGCTCCACGCCGACAAGTGAGGCGAACCGCTCCGCTTGCGGCGGCACCAGCACCGCGTTGACCGCCCGTCCCACGACATCGTCGCCCACGCCCAGAGTATGGCCGAGCAGGCGGCGGCCACGCACTTTGCTACTCATGAGTAGCAAAGGCATCCCGGTTGAGTACCAGCACCGATGCCGTGCGCGACGCCGGCCGGGAGGCTGATCGGCATGGACAATTCCGCACACGCCGCCGCGGGCGGCCTGTACAGCTTCAAAGCCTGGTATGCGCGCCGCCTGGCGCCGGTCCGCCGGCGCCTGGTGGCCGCGAACGTGCCGCCGGCCGCCATCACGATAACCGGGATCTTCTTCGGCGGCGGCGCGGGCGCCGTCCTGGCGCTGCTGCCGCCCGGTCCGGCCACCGGGGCGGCGGTGGCCGCGTTGCTGGCCGGCCGGCTCGCCTGCGCCAACCTCGACGGCGGGGTGGCCCGAGACGGCGGCCGGGCCACCCCGTTCGGTTCGGTCCTCAACGAGGCCGGTGACCGCGCCGCCGAGTTCGCCGCGCTGGCCGGCTGCTTCGCGTTCGCTCCGCCGGCATTGGTCCTTGCGGCGGCGCTGGCGGCCACGCTGCCGTCGTGGCTAGCGCTGGCCGGCGCGGCAGCCGGCCTGGGCCGGATACAGGGCGGCCCGGTCGGCAAGACCGAACGCTGCTTGCTGCTCGCCCTGGTCGCGGCCATCGGGTTCCCGGTCGTGCTGCTCTGGGTGCTGGCAGCCGGATCGGCACTGACCGCGGTCGTCCGGGTCGCCCGGCTGGCCCGGGCCGCAAGGGGCTCGCGGTGAGCGCGCTGGCTGGCACGGCCGCATGCCTGGCCGGCGTCCTGGCGCTGGGCGGCATCGGCGCGCTGGTGTCGGGGAACGCCGACGTGATCCGCAAATGGCGCACCTGGATGGTGTCCGCCGTGCTGGTTGTGGGGTGCCTGTGGCTGGGCACGGCGGGAGCGGCGCTGCTGGCCGCCGGGCTGGGCGTGATCGGGGCGGTCGAGTACGGGCGGCTGGTCAGGCTCCGGCCCGGTGACACGGCGCTGGTCGCCGCCGTCGTGGCGATCCTGCCGGCGGTCGCCTGGCGGATGCCTGCCGAGCTGGGCCACGCGCTGGCGGGTGCGCTGCTGGCCGTGGCGCTGATTCCGGTGCTGAGCGGCGACGCCGCCGCGGGGGCGCGCCGCGCGGCGGCGGGAGTGTTCGGTGCAGGCTGGCTCGCGGCGCTGACCGGGCTGGTGCTGCTCCGCACCGCCGCGCTGCCGCTGATCATCGCGGTGTCGGTGGCGGACGTCGGCGCGTGGTGCACCGGGCGCCTGCTGGGCGGCCCCGCGCTGTCCCCCCTGTCGCCAGCGAAACGCTGGAGCGGGGTGGCCGGAGGGGCGCTGGCTGGCACGGCAGCGCTGGCGGTGACGGCCGCCGTGACCGGGGGCGGAGTGTTCACCCCGGTGCACGTGATAGCGGTCAGCGTCGGCCCGCCTCTCGGTGACCTGCTGGAATCGATGGTCAAGCGCGGCGCGGGAGTGAAGGACACGGGCCGCTGGCTGCCCGGGTTCGGCGGCCTGCTGGACCGCATCGACTCGCTCCTCGTGACCCTGGCCCTGGCGGTGATCTTGTGACCGGGCCCGGTCTCGCGGCGGCCGTGGCGCGGCGGGCGCTGTGGCGCGCGGTCCTGACCCTGATGGGAGGCCTGCGGGTAGACGGCGAGCCCGCCCTGCCGGCTGGCCCGTGCGTGATCGTGGCCAACCACGGTTCGCACGCCGATACGGCCGCGCTGATCGCGGCGCTGCCGGCCAGGCGGCAGCCGGCGGTTGCCGCGGCCGCGGACTACTGGTTCCGCGGTTCGCTGCGGTCGGCGATCTGCCGCGCGCTGTGCGCGGCGTTCCCGGTGCGGCGCACGGGCGGTGGCAGCGCCGACCTGGCGGCGGCCGCCCGGCTGCTCGCGGCCGGGCACGACGTCATCATCTACCCGGAGGGAACCCGGTCCCGGGACGGCCAGACGGGGCAGTTCCACCGGGGCGCGGCAGGCCTCGCCGCGGCGGCTGGCGTTCCGCTGGTGCCCGCCGGGATCAGCGGGACGGCGGCGCTGCTGCCGCCGGGCCGAGCCACCCGCCGGCCGCGCCGCGTCACCGTGATTGTGCGCATCGGCGCCCCGGTCATCATTGCGGAGCTGGCTGAGCGCCTGGTCAGCGACGGGGGAGACGCCGTGGCTGACGCAACCGGCGAGGCCCGCGCGCGGGTCGTGGCGCTGCTGGGCGCGCCGCAGGTGCCGCAGACCACCGCTACCGGAACACGGTCACCAGGGCGGGGTCTGCGAAGGAGGAGATCCGGCTGATGCCGTCACCGGTGACGGTGAGCACCACGACGCCGCATGGCTGGTAGGCCGAGGAAGGCGGCGAGCCGGTCGGCCGGGCCCGCGCCGGCGGGAGCCGCAGCGGCCGGCCCGAACAGGGCCTGGCCGTCAGGCCCGCGGTACACGTCGGTGATCGCAAGCCTGGCCTGGCTGAGCAGTGCGGCTGCCAGCCCTGGATCCAGATCGGTGTGCTGCCCGATGGCACGCGCAAGGTCCCAGCCGTGGTGAGCGGGTGGATTGCCAGGCTCATCGGTCCCGGATGAGGGCGCCCGGGAGAGCGCAACAGCCGCCGGTGCGCCGGCTGCGTGCCGCGACGTAAAGGCGCGTTGATGGTTTTTTATCAGAATATTTCTGCCGTTGACCACGTCATGGTATTGGCATCGGCTTCGCCCCGGACTTGACTGTTCAGCGCCCAGCGAGCAGGAGGCCCTCGATGAAGCTGTTCCGTTCTGCCAGCATTCCGAGCAGTCCGCGTGCCAGGCGCCGGTTCCCGCGGCTGGCGGTGATCGCAGGGTTCGTGGCGGTGATGCTGCCTGTCGGGCTGGCATTAGCGGGCGGCCCGGCCTCGGCGGCGCGGGCGGCCGGCGCGCGCACGTCGGCGTCAGACGCGGCGTGCCCGTGGCTCAACCAGTCGCTTCCGGTCGGCCAGCGGGTCAGCATGCTGATGTCGCAGATGACGCTCGCCGACAAGATCAACGAGGTGACCGGGGCGGGCACCAGCGAGCCGTACGTGTTCTACATCTCCGCGATCCCGAGCCTGTGCATCCCGGCGATCGGTGAGGAGGACGGCCCGGTCGGTGTCGGCGACGGGCTCACCGGTGTCACCCAGATGCCCTCAGCGGTATCCCTCGCCGCCACCTTTGACTCCTCGGCGGCCACGCAGTACGGCCAGGTCGTCGGCGCCGAGGAGCATGGGAAGGGCGCCATGATCAACCTGGGCCCGACGATCAACATCGACCGGGACCCGCGGTGGGGCCGGTCGTTCGAGGCCTACACCGAGGACCCGGACCTGAACGCCGCTATGGGCGACGGGTTCATCGACGGGGTGCAGAGCCAGGGCGAGATGTCGATGGTCAAGCACTACGCCGTCTACAACCAGGAGACCAACCGGAACGAACCGACCGATGACGCGATCGTGAGCGAGCGGGCAGAGCACGAGATCTACCTGCCCGGGTTCTGGGCCGCGACCAACGTGGCCAAGGCGTCCTCGGTGATGTGCTCCTACAGCACGATCAACGGCGTGCCCGCCTGCCAGAACCAGTACCTGATCGGCGAGACCCTGGACCAGCGGTGGGGCTTCCCCGGCTTCGTGACCTCCGACTACGGCGCCACCCACTCCACCCTGCAGTCCGCGGACGCCGGGATGGACCAGGAGATGCCCAGCGCCCAGTACTACGGCTCCGACCTCGAGGCGGCGGTGCAGGCGGGCGAGGTCAGCATGGCCACTCTCGACCAGATGGTGTCCCGGATCCTGACCGAGATGTTCCGGTTCAACGAGTTCAACAACCCGCCGACCGGCTCCACCAGCACGGTGGTCACCACCCCGGCGCACCAGGCCGTCTCCCAGGACGTCGCCCAGGAGGGCACGGTGCTGCTGAAGAACAGCGGCGGCACCCTGCCGCTGGCAGCGTCCGGCGGCGGGAACATCGCGGTGATCGGCCCGGCTGCTTCCGCGTCGCCGGTCTACACCGGCGGCGGCAGCGCGTACGTCACGTCCACATTCCACGTCACCCCGCTGCAGGGCATCCAGGCGGCGGCCGGGACCGGCACCACCGTCAGCTACACCCAGGGCCTGCCGACCGACACCTCGCTGACGGCGATCCCGAGCACGGACCTGTCCCCGGCGTACTCCGCCACCGGCTTCGGCGGTACCTACACCGGCACGCTGACCGCCCCCGAGACCGGCACCTACGTGCTGGCCTTCGAGAACCCGTGCGGCTGTTACAGCGCGGTCAACCTGTCCCTGAACGGCCAGGAGCTCCTGTCGAACCCGGGCACCCCTCCGGTGTCCACGTACTCGGTGGGCGTGAACCTGGTGGCCGGCCAGACCTACACGCTGCAGCTGTCCGGTGGCGGCGAGTCGGCCAACCTGAGCTGGGCGATGCCGTCGGATCTGGCCCCGGGCATCGCGCAGGCAGTGGCGGCGGCCAAGGCGGCGAGCACCGCGGTCGTCGTCGTCTCTGATGACACCGAGACCGAGGCGGCCGACCGGCCCAGCCTGAATCTGCCCTCGGCGCAGAACGAGCTGATCTCGGCGGTCGCCGCGGCCAACCCGCGCACGGTCGTGGTGATCGACGCGGGCGCGCCGGTGGTGATGCCGTGG
>Ga0208725_1000007_pt1 | contig 42645 bp, 42 predicted proteins | sample MicForSoSWNH13_O_FD_188004 | JGI IMG/M metagenome (GOLD analysis project Ga0208725, IMG submission 188004) | Forest soil microbial communities from Harvard Forest Long Term Ecological Research site in Petersham, Massachusetts, USA - MetaG HF011... | ecosystem: Environmental > Terrestrial > Soil... | reverse complement strand
GCCCGGGCCAGCCGGGCGCGCATGCCCGGCCGCGGCTGCGCTGGCTCGCCGGCCGCGGCACTGACCAGGTGCTGGGCGGCGTCAAAGGAAACCGGCGCCAGCTCAGGGGCAACGGTGAGGAACTCGTGCGCCATGTCGTCGAGGTCCGGGTCGCCCGCATCCATGGCCAGGATGGTCGCGCCCACCCGCCGCGCGTCGTGCACCCGCTCGAGCAGCGGCGCCGGAGCAGCCTCGGGGCTGACCACGAACAGGGTCTCACCGCGCCGCGCCTCCTCGAGCCGCGACAGGCCGACCCGCAGGTGGGGCGGCCCGCCCGGCGGCGGCGCCCAGCGCACCAGGGTGGGTGCCAGCCCCGGGATCCCGGCCAGCCGGCTCTCCTGGTCCAGGTGCGCCGCGAGGTGCCAGGGCTCCTCGTCCGGGGTCCCGACGATCAGCAGCCCGCTCGATGTGCGCGACGCCGAGCGGCGCAGCACCCGGGCGAAGGCTCTGGTCTGCTGCAGCCACGAGCTCGGCCCGAGCAGGATGCGCAGAGCCGTGACCTGATCCGCATCCATCAGTCCATGGTGCACGTTCGCGGCGGGCAGCGCAGGAGAATTGTGACCAAGCGGCTACACCGTGCCGGCTCGTTCGGTTGGCGGCGCGGCGCCGGCTGGGGCGGCAGCCTCCCCGGCGGCCCGGCGCAGCCGCTTAGCGGCAGATGAATACGCCCATGTGGGTGCTGGCCCGGAAACTGCCCCGGGCCTGGATGACTTGTTCGACCTTCGCGGCGATGTCGTCGAGCACCGCGTCGAAGTCGAGCGGCTCGCCGATCCAGGCGAGGATGGGCTCGCGCATGCTGGCGACGTAGGTGATGACCGGCTGCGCGGCGGGGATCGAGAGCGACAGGTCAAGGGTATGCAGGGCGACGCTGGAGAATTCCCGGCTCAGCATGGCCGCACCGGTCTGCGTGGTGAAGCTGTCGGGGCCGGGCAGCGCCTGGACCGGGTGGTCAAACTGGCCGGAGACCGCGGCCAGCAGGTCATTGATCTCGGCCAGGTGGGCCGAGCTGTTCGTGGACGCCAGCACGGTTCCGCCCGGTTTGGTGATCCGGCGCAGTTCCCTTATTGCGGCCGGGATATCGGGCACGTGATACAGCATGTGCATGGCCATGGCCACGTCAACGCTCTCGCCGGGCAGCGGGAGACGCTGCGCATCCGCCTGGGCCAGTGACAGGCGGCCGGACTGGCGCAGGTCCGCTAATGAGCGCAGCATCCCGGCGGACAGGTCAAGGCCGATGGCGTGACGGCACCGGCCTTGCGGCACGATCTGGCGGAGATCGTATCCGTTGCCGCAGCCCACATCGGCCACGATCTGCGTCCCGTCCCACGGGATCATCGAGATGCGCCAGCCCGGGTCCGCCGCTGTCTCGGCGTACGCATAGATGCTCATGCGGGAACGAAGGTGCCGGTCGTCGGCGTACGCAGAACCGGTCAGCATCCGCCGTCCGGTCACGGGGTCATCCTCGGACACGGCAACCAGCAAAGCACACCAGCTCCGGGATGGACGCCACCGGTTGGGGCCATGCTGGTGCGGGGCTCCGTGGCGTCTCAACATTAGGATCGGGGGATGGCAGCCGCGCAGGTGACGCACGAGATGGCAGAGAAAGCCGCCCGCCTGACGGTCGGGATCCTGGGCGGAACCGGCGACCAGGGACGCGGCCTGGGCCGCCGGCTGGCCATGGCCGGCAACCGGGTGATCCTCGGTTCGAGGGACGCCGGGCGTGCCGAAGCCGCCGCGGCCACCATCGGCTCCCCGCCGCAGGTGACCGGGGCGCCCAACGAGGATGCGGCCAGGGCCGCCGACCTGGTGATCGCGGCGGTGCCCTGGGAGGGCCACGCCGACCTGCTGGCTCGGCTGGCCAGTGCGCTCGACGGCAAGATCGTGGTCGACTGCGTGAACCCGCTCGGCTTTGATCACCGCGGCGCCTACCCGCTGCCGGTGGCCGAGGGCAGCGCCGCTCAGCAGGCGGCCGCCGTGCTCGGCGGCAGCACGGTGGTGGGCGCGTTCCATCACGTCTCGGCCGTGCTGCTGCTCGACCCCGAGGTCGAAAAGATCGACCTGGACGTGCTGGTTCTCGGCGACGAACGGCACGCCACGGACCTGGTCCAGGCGCTGGCCGAGCGGATACCCGGGGTGCGCGGCGTCTTCGCCGGCCGCCTGCGTAACTGCGGCCAGGTAGAGGCGCTGACCGCCAACCTCGTCTCGGTGAACCGGCGGTACAAGGCTCACGCGGGCCTGCGGATCACCGATATTGAGCCGTAACGCGACGCCGCCAGCCCAGTGTGGCGGCGACCGGTCAGCGGTAGGAGTACTCCTCGGTCGGGAAGCTGCCGCCCACGACGTCCTCGGCGAACGAGCGCGCGGCCTGGCCGAGCACGCCGCGGAGGTCGGCGTACCGCTTCACGAACTTGGCGGTTCGCGGCGACAGCCCGGCCATGTCCTGCCAGACCAGCACCTGGCCGTCGCAGTCGGGCCCGGCGCCGATACCGATCGTCGGTATGGACAGGCTGGCGGTCACCCGGGCGGCCAGTTCGGCGGGCACAGCCTCGAGCACGACCGCGAACGCCCCGGCGGCCTGCAGCGCCTTGGCGTCGTGCAGCAGCCGCTCGCCGTCCTCGCCGCGGCCCTGCACGCGGTATCCGCCGAACGCGTTGACCGACTGCGGCGTCAGGCCGAGGTGGGCCATGACCGGTATCCCCGCCGCCACGAGGTCCTCCACCTGGCGGAGCACCCGGTGGCCGCCCTCCAGCTTGACCGCGTGCGCCCCGGCCTCCTTTAGGAACCTGGTGGCCGCGGCGAGCGCTGCGTCCGGCGAGCCCTGGTAGGAGCCGAACGGCAGGTCGGCCACCACCATGGCCCGGCTGGTGCCGCGGACCACGGCGGCGGTGAGCGGGATCAGGTCATCGACGGTCACCGGGATCGTCGTCTCGTGCCCGTAGACGACCATCCCGGCCGAGTCGCCGACCAGCAGCACCGGGATGCCGGCCTCATCGAACACCCCTGCGGTCAGCGCGTCGTAGGCGGTGAGCATCGGCCACTTCTCGCCGCGTGCCTTGGCCGCGGCGACGTCCCTGACCGTGATCCGCCGCTGCGCGCGGCCTCCGTACAGCGGCTCCGGCGCCGTGGTCCGCGCGCTGGTCGCGGCCATGCCTGAGTCACCTGCCTGTGCAGTCATTTAGGACCTCCATGCCTCGAGGCGCCCCGTCGGCGTACCCGGACATCTCGATCATGCCACGTAACAGCCGCGTAAAAACAGCCCCTCACCAGGGCTGGCTAGCAGAGACAGTATGGTCGGACCGATGCGATGGCGGCGGACGAGGAGGGTCAAATGCGGCTGACCAAACTTGGGCACTCCTGTGTCCGGCTGGAGAAGGACGGGGCGGTGCTCGTGATCGATCCGGGCGTCTGGAGCGGCGCCGGCGTGCTGAGCGGCGCCAGCGCGGTCCTGGTCACCCACGAGCACCCCGACCACCTCGACGCGGACGAGGTGCGCGCCGCGATGACCGGCGACCCGGGCCTGGGGCTGTGGACGAACGCCACGGTCGCCGGGCAGTTCGGCGACTTCGGCGCCCGGGTGCACGCCGTCGATCACGGCGACACCTTCACCGCGGCCGGATTCGACGTCCACGTCTACGGTCACGATCATGCGCAGATCTACCGTGAGATCCCGATCGTCCGCAACACCGGGTTCGCGGTGGACGGCGAGGTCTTCCACCCGGGCGACTCGCTGACCGTTCCCGAGGACCGGGTGCCGACCCTGCTGGTGCCCCTTGCCGCGCCGTGGCTCAAGGCGTCCGAGATGATCGACTACGCCCGCGAGGTCGCGCCGCAGCGGGCGTACGCGATTCACGACGCGATCCTGAACGCGAACGGCCTCGGGCTGATGGAGCGGATGCTGCAGCTCGCAGCCAAGCCCAGCGGGGCGGCCTTCTCCCGGCTGGAGCCGGGCAGCACCGTAGATCTTTAGCCGGGCGGCTCGCGGAGCGGCTCACGCCACCGGTTGGTGATGGGCAGGCGGCGGTCCCTGCCGAAGTTCTTCGGCGTGATCTTCGGGCCCGGCGGGTACTGCCTGCGCTTGTACTCCGCCCGGTCCACCATCCCGATCACCCGTTCGACGAGCGCCGGGTCATGGCCGGCCGCGACCAGCTCGGCGGCGCCCATGTCAAGCTCCACGTACCCCTCGAGGATCGCGTCGAGCACCGGGTAATCCGGCAGGCTGTCGCTGTCCATCTGCCCGGGTGCGAGCTCGGCGCTCGGCGGCTTGGTGATCGAGTTCTCCGGGATCGGCGGCGTCTCGCCGCGGCTCTCCGCCTCGCTGTTGCGCCACCGGGACAGCGCCCAGACCAGCGTCTTCAGCACGTCCTTGATCGGCGCGAAGCCGCCGGCCGAGTCGCCGTAGAGCGTGGAGTAGCCGGTGGCCAGCTCGCTCTTGTTGCCCGTGGTGAGGGCCAGGTGCCCCTCGGCGTTGGACAGCGACATGAGGATCATGCCGCGGATCCTGGCCTGCAGGTTCTCCGCGGCCAGGCCGGACAGGCTGAGTTCCGCATCGAACGCGTCGACCATGGACCGGATCGGCACCGTCCTGGCGTGCAGGCCCTGCCGCTTGGCCAGGTCCTCCGCGTCGGTGACCGAGTGGTCCGACGAGTAGCGGCTGGGCATCAGCACCACGTGCACCCGGTCCGGGCCGACCGCGTCCGCCGCGATCGTCGCGGTCAGCGCGGAGTCGATGCCCCCGGACAGGGCCAGGATCACCGAGGCGAAGCCGTTCTTGCCGACGTAATCCTGAACCCCGAGGACCAGGGCCGCGTAGACCTCGGCCAGGTCGGGCAGCCGCGGCCAGGTGGTGCGCGGCGCCGGGCGATCCTGCTGGCCCGTGGCGGGCTCGCCGGGGGCGGGCAGCTCCAGCCGCCGGATCGTGATCATCGAGCCGTCGCGCGCGTCGACCGGGGTGTCCGAGGGGCAGGGGGACGCGACCGCCGGCGGCAGGTCCAGGTCGGCGACGATCAGTGCCTGCTCGAACTGCGGGCCCCTGGCCAGCAGCTCGCCGGCGGCGTCCACGATGATCGAGTCACCGTCGAACACGAGCTCGTCCTGGCCGCCCACCATGTTGACGTAGGCCAGCGTCGCTCCGGCTTCGGCGGCCCGGCGCTGAACCAGATCCAGCCGGGTGTCGTCCTTGCCCCGCTCGTACGGCGAGGCGTTGGGCACCACGAGCAGGCCCGCGCCCGCCGCGCGGCACACGGCAACCGGCCCGCCGTCCTGCCACAGGTCCTCGCAGATCGCGGTCGCGACGTCCACCAGGCCCCCGTCGTCCGCCTGCAGCCTGACGACCGGAAGGACGTCACCGGGCACGAAGTACCGGTACTCGTCGAAGACCCCGTAGTTCGGCAGGTGGTGCTTGGCCGACCGCACGGCGACCACGCCGTCATACAGCAGCGCGGCGGCATCGAGCGGTGCCCCGGCGGGCAGCCCGACCCGCGGCCGCATGCCGCTCACGCGGTCCAGGTACCCGGTCACCACGGCAACCCCGCCGAGCCCTTCGGCGGCCAGCCGCTCCGCGGTGCTCTGCAGCGTGGAGATCGAGGCCTCAACGAAGGATGCGCGGAGCGCCAGGTCCTCGACCGGATAGCCGGTCAGCATCATCTCCGGGAACACCACGAGCCTGGCGCCCTGCTCGGCGGCGCGCCTGGTCCAGTCGACGATGAGGTCTGCGTTGCCGGCCAGATCTCCGACGGTGGCGTTGACCTGGGCGAGGGCTATGCGGATCTGGGGCACCCGCCCAGCTTAGCCGCGCTACCCTCCGGCTCCAGGCCCTGCCGCCGCACAGATCATGGCAAGGGAGGAACGATGATCGAGCGGGTTCGCGCCGTGCTGGTCACTCCCGATAGCTGCCTGCTGGCGATCCGCCGGGACCGGCCGGACCGTGCCAGCTACTGGGTGCTGCCGGGTGGGCATGTCGATACCGGGGACCAGAGCCTGGAGGCCGCCGGGCTCACCGCCATCGACCTCAAGCCGGGCGCCGTCGCCGAACTGCTCCGCGATGCCATTGGCAAGGGCCGTGACCTTGTTCACGCTGCCGGATCTGCGAGCCACCAGCCGCTCCGCGGGCTTTCGGCACGGCGGACCCGCGCTGGAAGTGCCGCCGCTAATGCGATCTGATAGGAAGACGGCACGCTCGCTGGATGATCAGGAGGAACCCTGCCATGACTGAGCCCAATGAGCCACCTCGGCCGCGTGACTACGCCCTGCAGGAAGAACTCGACTCGCTGCGCAAGCAGGAGCGAGAAGGACACTCGACGCCGAAGGAGCAGCGCCGTGCCGAGCAGCTGGAGCGCCGGCTGCACGTCGACGAGCACGGGGCCGAAGTGCGCGAGCGCCGGGAACAGGATCGCGAGGAGGACCGCCTGGACGATGAGGAACGCGCCCGGCATCGCCACTGAGTTAGCCGGAACCGAACCAGTAGGCGGGCAGCGCCCTCCGGTCGTCGCCCGCGTCAGGGAGCAGCTGACGCGGGCGACGAGTCGCTCAGGACTGGAGCCAGGCCAGCAGGTCGGCGTTGATCGTGGGGGCCTCAGTGGTCGGCATGCCGTGCGGGAATCCCGGATAGGACTTCAGCGTCCCGTGCTGCACGAGCTTCGCGGACAGCGGTCCGGAGTCGGCGTAAGGAACGACCTGGTCGTCCTCGCCGTGCTGCACGAGGACTGGCACGCTGATCTTCTTGAGGTCCTCGGTGAAATCGGTCTGGGAGAAGGCCACGATGCCGTCGTAGTGGGCCTTCGCCCCGCCCATCATTCCCTGGCGCCACCAGTTGTCGATGATCGCTTCCTCCGGTTTGGCGCCGGGCCGGTTGTAGCCGTAGAAGGGGCCCGACGCAAACGCCCGGTAGAACACCGACCGGCCGGTGGCCACCTGGGCCTGCAGGCCGTCGAAGACGCTCTTCGGCAGGCCGCCCGGATTGGCATCGGTCTGCACCATGAGCGGCGGTACCGAACTGATCAGTACCGCCTTCGCCACCCGGCTCTCACCGTGCCTCGCGATGTAGCGCGCGACCTCGCCGCCGCCGGTTGAGTGACCGATGTGCACGGCGTCGTGCAGATCGAGATGCTCGACCACCGCGGCCAGGTCATCGGCGTAGTGATCCATGTCGTGACCGCCGCTGGTCTGCGTGGAGCGTCCGTGGCCGCGCCGGTCATGGGCGATGACGCGGTAGCCGTGCAGCAGGAAGAACATCATCTGGGTGTCCCAGTCGTCAGCCGACAGCGGCCAGCCGTGGCTGAAGACGAGGGGCTGGCCCGAGCCCCAGTCCTTGTAGAAGATCTCGGTGCCATCGGTCGTCGTGATCGTGCCCATGCACTGCCTCCGTCGGGTCTGGGGTTGACGCCGGAACGTCCGCACCGGCAGGGTGACCATCTTCTGATACCCCTTGAGGCCACTCGCTACCGTCACCTATGGCCGGGCCGTGCTCATCGCGAGGGCGCGGCCGCCGTCGGTGCTCATCGCAGGCGGCGGACCTCGAGCAATTCCAGCCCGAGCACCTCGATCTGGGCCAGCACGCCGTACAGCGCGGCCTGGTCCAGTACAGCCCCCTGCAGTAGCGTGTCGCCGCCCTGTCTCTCAGCGTGCAGGGCAGGGAACGCGCGCAGCATCGTGGTGCCCAGGTGGCCGCGGACCCGGATCTCGTAACCGGTCGGCTGCCGTCGGCCGCGCTCGGCGGTCATCGGCGCGTCGCCTTGCCCGGCTCAAGCGCCGTTGTGATGCGGGCCAGGGAGAACAGGCACAGGGCGGCGAGCAGGATCGAGATCGCGAGCACGGCGGCGAAGACGCTGGTGAACTCCGTCAGCACCCCGACGCCGACCACCGGGATGATCAGGCCTGCATAGCACGCCACAAAGAAGGCGGAGATGACGTGGCCGCGCCTGCCGGGCGGGGCCAGTCGGTTGGCGGTGGCCAGGCCGCCAAGGAAGATGGCGCCCACGGCCACCCCGCCGACGACCGTTCCGGCGAGGAACAGCACCATCTCGGCCTGGGCGAGCGCGGCCAGGATCAGGGCCAGCGCGGCCAGGAACAGGCCCAGGCCGGACAGCACAACCCGGCGGCCGTTGAACCGGGAGAGCAGGATCTGGGTGACGGTTCCGACCGCCATCAGCAGGAATACGACGCCACCCTGGACCGCGTGGCTCGTCTGATGCAGCACGCCGCCGATGAAACCGGGCACCAGGGAACTGAACAGTCCCAGCAGGGCGAAGGCCGCAAAGGCGGCCACGCTGGCGGCGATGAACTCGTCCCGACCTCGCTCGGGGATGCCCAGCCCGGTGAAACGCAGGGTGGGCCGGCTATGGACAGTCACCGTTTCGGGGACGAGCAGCAGGCAAAGGCCAGCAGCTGTGAGCACCCCCAGGTACACCTCGAACACGAGCACGGTGGGATGGGGCGCGTACTGGGCGAACAGCCCGGCGATCAGCGGACCGAGGCCGAGACCGCCCATGTTCGCGACCGTGGCTACCAGCGAGGCCCGGCGGCCGTCCGAGGCAGGGACCAGCTCGGTGAGGGTGGCGGTCGCCGTGCCGGTCATCAGGCCGGCCGACACCCCGGAAACGATGCGGGCGGCGATGAGCGCCCCCACGTCCGGAGCCAGGATGAACACGACCGTGCTCAGCGCGCTGGCGCCGAGGGCCGCGGCGAGCACGGGTTTGCGTGCCTGATCCGAAGAGTGCCCGGCCAGCAACAAGGTGACCAGGACCGAGGCAGCGTAGACCGCAAATGTGGCTGTTACCACGGCCGCGGAGAAGTGCCAGCGAGCCTGGTAGATGTCATACAGCGGAGTGGGCAGCGTCGTGCCCAGCATCGTGGCGCCCAACACGAGCGCCACCAGCCAGAACGCCGCCTTGCGTGGAATGTCCAGTCTCGCGCGATCGCGCGCCGTATCAGGAGCGGTCGATGGCCTTGGCGCTGCAATGGTGGGACTCATGTCGGCTCCAGTTCCTGCTCGTCTGCACCGGTCATCACCAACGCTCACGCCCGGCAGGGTGAGTCGGCGTCACACGGCCGGGTGAACCGAGCGCGGGCGAGCGCGATGGTCAAGATCGGCCAGCCCGGGAGGACGTAAGGTATGCCTGTCGAGGAGGGGCGCCGTGGGGCCTGCCGAATGGTCCGGTACCGCCAGCACTCCGGCCACCGCTGCCCGGGACGGAGTGGTCTTTCGCCCCGGGCTGTTCGAGCTTCTTGGCGCAGCAGGCCGGGTAGCCGAGGTCTCCGCGCCCGCGGGAAGCGGGAAGACGCTCCTGCTGCGTTCCTGGATCCTTCAGACAGGCTTGGCGGAGCGTGCCGCGTGGGTGCCGGTGCAGGGCGATGAGCGCGACCCGCAGCGGTTCTGGCTGTCGGTGCTCGGCGCGCTGCGGGCCACGATCCCGGGATCAGAGCTGGTCCGGCCCCTGACGGCAGCCCCGGATCTGGACGGCTGGGCGGTCGTCGAGCGGCTGCTGGAAGATCTCGGCGGACTCGAGGACCGAGTCTGGCTAGTGATCGACGACGTGCACGAGCTGCGCTCGGACGAGGCGCTGCGCCAGCTCGAGCTGCTGGTGATGCGCGCGCCCGCGGGACTGCGGTTCGTCTTCGCCACCCGCCATGACCTGCGGCTGGGCCTGCACCGGCTGCGGCTGGAGGGGGAGCTGACTGAGATCCGCGCGGCCGATCTGCTTTTTAACCGCAATGAGGCGCAGGCGCTGTTCGAGGCGGCCGGGATACCGCTGTCCGGCTCGGCCCTCGAGTCGCTGCATGACCGGACGGAGGGCTGGGCGGCGGGGCTGCGGCTGGCGGCGCTGTCGCTGGCCGGGCATCCGGACCCCGACCGGTTCGCGGCCGAGTTCTCCGGCAGCGAGCGGACGGTCGCGGAGTACCTGCTGGCCGAGGTGCTTGACCGGCAGCCCGAGCCGGTGCGGCGGCTGCTGTTGCGTACCTCGTTGCTGGAACGGGTGAACGGCCAGCTAGCCGACCTGCTCACCGGGGACTCGGGCGGGGAGCGGCTGCTGCAGCAGCTGGAGCAGGCCAACACGTTCGTGGTCTCGCTGGATGCGCGGCGGTCCTGGTTCCGCTACCACCGGCTGTTCGCCGACCTGCTGCAACTGGAGCTGCGCGGCACCGCGCCGGCCGAACTGCCCGCGCTGCACGCCGCCGCCGCGCGATGGTACGGGGACCACGGATATCCGGTCGAGGCGGTCCGCCACGCCCAGGCAGCCCAGGACTGGGGTCTAGCCGCCCGCCTGCTGGCCGGTCACTGGGTCGGCCTGGGGCTGGGCGGGCTTGGCGCCACCGCGTACGACCTCCTGGCGCGGTTCCCGGCAGACGTCATCGCGGCGGATGCGGAGCTCGCGGCGCGGATGGCCGGGGTCCAGCTGCTGCACGGGTCACTGGAGGAGGCGGAACGGTATCTGACGCTCGCAACCGAGGGGCTGGCATCGGTGCCCGATGACCGGCGTGAGCGCTCGCAGGTAGTCCTCGCCGTCGTGCGCATGCGACTTGCCCGCCAGCGCGGCGACCTGGCCGCCGCGGCCGAGCAGGCGCAGCAGCTGCTGGCACCCGCCGGGGCTGCCGACTCGGCGCGGCTCGGGCTTGGCGAGGACCTGCGGGCGCTGGCGTTGATCAACCTTGGCATCGCCGAGGTGTGGACGGCCCGCTTCGACGAGGCAGACCGGCACCTCGACCAGGGCATCGCGCTGGCGCACCGGACAGGCCGGCCTTTTGTGGAGGTCACCGGCCTGGCGCACTGGGCGCAGCTGGTGAGCTGGCGGTCTTTCCCGCGGGGGGCGCAGCTGAGCACGCAGGCGATCGAGATGGTCGGGCGGCACGGCTGGACCGCCGAGCCGATCGCCGGTGTCGCCTACTCAGCGCTGGGCATGGCGCTGGTCGCGCAGGGTCGGCTCGAAGAGGGGGAGCGGTCGCTTGAGCAGGCCGAGCGGATCCTTCGGACCGAGGTCGAGCCGGCCGCAGGGGTGCGGCTGCACTACGCTCGCGGGCTGCTGGAGCTCGTGAGCGGCCGTCCGCACGCCGCGCTCGGCCCGTTCCAAGCGGCCGAACGACTGACCGAGCCGCTCGTCACAGAGCACACGCTCGCCAGGCGGCTGCGTTCACACGTGCTGCAGACGCTGGTGCGGCTGGGCGAAACCCAGCGGGTCGACGAGGCGCTCGCCGGGATGGACGGGCCGGAACGCGACGGCTGGGAGATGCGCAACGCGACGGCAGTGCTCCGGCTCGCCCAGGACGATCCGGCGGCCGCCACGGTCGCGCTGGCCCCCATCGTCGACGGCTCCGTCTCTCTGGTGAACGCTCATCTCTGGGAGGTTCAGGCGTTCCTGCTCGACGCGATCGCGCGCGACGCGCTCGGCGACGCGGCCTCGGCACGGCGCGTTCTGGAGCACGCCCTCGATCTCGCCGAGCCAGAAAACCTGGCGTTCCCGTTCCTGCTTGACCCTGCGCCGGGGCTTCTTGACCGCCACCGCCGGCTGGGCACCACGCACGCCGCCTTCATCTCCGAAATCCTCAACCTCCTGGCCGGGCGGGAGCCCGCACCGGCCGGCGGTGCGGGAAGAACGGAGCGAGGCCTGCGCGAGCCGCTCAGTCACAGCGAGGTTCGGGTGCTCCGCTACCTGCCCACCAAGCTGTCCGCGCCCGAGATCGCCGAACAGCTCTACCTGTCGGTGAACACCGTAAAGACGCACATGCGCCACGTCTACGACAAGCTCGGCGTGCACCGCCGCCACGAGGCGGTGGAGCAGGCCCGCGCCCTCGGCCTGCTCGCACCTTCCGCGCGAAGGCCCTGATCTTCGCGAATCACCTTCCGGTGTGACGTCCGCTCACCCGGCCCGGCGTGAAGCTAGCCACGAGTGCCGAGCCCACCAACGGAAGGTGATTCCCGTGGACGCCGTGGCAACAGTCCGGACCTCACCGAAACCCGCCAATACCCAGTCGTTCCTGCTCATGCGCGTCCAGCCCGCGCTCAGCGGGCTGATGGACGGGTCGCTGTCGACCCTGGCGCCCATATTTGCCGTGGCCCTGGCCACCCACCGCCCGCTGACGGCGTTCTTCACCGGGGCCGCGACCGCCCTGGGCGCTGGGGTGAGCATGGCCTTCTCCGAGGGCCTGTCCGACACCGGGGACCTGACCGGCCGCGGCAGCCCGGTGCAGCGCGGCGCGATCACCGGTGGCGGAACCTTCGCCGGGGGCATCTTCCACACCCTGCCGTTTCTTATACCCGGCTTCGGCGCCGCGATCAGCGTTGCCATCGCAGTGGTGGCCAGCGAGCTGCTTGTCCTCGCCGGGCTGCGGCACAGGTTCTTCCACACCAGCTTCGCCCGGTCGTTCCTCGCGATCACCGTCGGCGGAGCGATCATTGCCGCCCTGAGCGCAGCCCTGGGGATCGCCGCCGGAGGCTGAAGATTCACCCGGCCGTGTGACGCCCGCTCACCCGGGCCCGCAAGAAGCTTGCTGCCAGCTGAGCCAAGCCATTGGTAGGAGCACGCAATGCAGACAGTGACGGTGGGAGCCGCCGGCCTGGCGGTGACCCCCGCTCGCGTACGGCACCTGGCACCTAACCCTCAGCCAGGCCGACCTGGCCGAGATCGACCAGATCATGGCCGCCGCCGTGCCGGTCGGCGGCCCCACCCCGGAAGGCATGTCATGATCACCACTCAGGGCTCGTCACAGCGCATCACAACGGCCGACCCCGGCCACAGCGGCCGGACGGCCACCCCGGCCATCGCGTTCCTCGGTACCGGGGGCATGGGCGGCCCGATGGCCGCCAACCTGGCCCGGGCTGGCTTCGACGTGCGGGCGTGGGACCGCACCGCCACCCGCGCGAGCTCCCTCGCCGACGACGGTGCTTCCCCGGCGGCCAGCCCAGCCGAGGCCGTGCGGGGCGCCGGGATCCTCATCACCATGCTGGCCGACGGGCCCGCCACCGAGCAGGTGTGGAACGGGCTCGGCGGCCCGACAGCAGGCCCGGGCTTGATCTGGGTACAGATGGCCACCGTCGGGATGGAGTGGACGCAGCGGCTCGCCGATGCCGCGGCCCGGTCCGGGGTGAACTTCGTCGATGCCCCGGTCTCCGGCAGCCGGGGACCGGCCGAGGCCGGGCAGCTGACCATCCTGGCCAGCGGCCCGGATTGGGTGCAGGACGTCCTGGCACCGGTGTTCGCCGTACTCGGCCGTGCCACCGCCTGGCTTGGCCCGGCCGGGCACGGCACCCGGGCCAAGCTGGTGCTCAACAACTGGCTCGCCGATCTCACCGAAACCACCGCGGAGACTCTCGCCTTCGCCCGCGAGCTCGGCCTGGACCCCGCTTCGGTCGTGGACCTGCTGGAGTCCACACCGCTCGGATCGCCCTACGCGATGCAAAAGGCCCGCAGCATGCTGGCGGGTGACTTCGCTCCTTCGTTCGCGCTCAAGCACGCGCTGAAAGACGCCGAGCTCGCGGCGCAGGCCGCGCAGGCCAGTGACGCCGAGCTCGCCCTCACTGGCGCGCTGCTGCCGCGCTGGCGCCGGGCGGCGGCCGCCGGGCACGCCGATGACGACCTGGCCGCCATCTACACCACGCCCTTGAGCGTCGAGCCCGAAGGGAGTCCGCGGCCATGACGGCACAAGCAAGCCCGCCCGCGCTGGGCGAGCAGGAGACGCAGACACGCCGCCCATTCGGCGACGCGATAGAGGCCGCCGCGACGATCACCCCCGCCAAGGCGAGCCAGCCACAGGAGCGTGACCATCCGGCCGCCGGGTGGCTACGGTCGGCGTCAGGCGCCATGGTGAGCCTGACCGCCATGTTTGGCCTGACCGCCAACGCCTCGCTGATCGCCGGGGTGGGCGGAGGTGGTGCCAGCCCGCACGCCATCGTCTTGACCGGCCTGGCTGGACTGGCGGCCGGTGCGTTGTCCATCGCCACCGGCCGGTATGCGGCGGTGTCATCGCATAACGAGCTGGTGCGGGCGCAGGCCCATGAGGCGGGCATGCGGTTGCTGTTCCATCCCGACGCGGAAGAAGCACGGCTGGCCAAGGTCTTCCGCTCGCGCGGTTTCGGCGCCGAACTCGCCGACTCTGTGGCGCATCAGGTCTCGGCCGATCCCGAACAGGCACTGGCCGTCCAGCTGCGCGAGGAGTTCGGCACAGACCACCGCCATCTTCCGTCTGCGGTCACCGCAGCGGTGACTCCGCTGGCCAGCTTCGCGGCCGGGGCGCTGATCCCGCTGCTGCCGTATCTGCTCGGCTTCGCCTTCTTGCCCGCCGCGCTGGCCCTGGCCGCGGTCTTCGCCTGCGTCGGCGGCGCGCTCGTCGCCCGCCTCACCGGCCGGCCCGTGATCAGGAGCGTCCTGCGGCAGGTGCCGCTAAGCGCTGCAGCAGCCGTGATCATCTACCTCATCGGCCATCTGGTCGGCACCACACTCTAATCGGGGCCGAGCAGTCAGACCGGGTAGGGCTCGGGGGTGACGGTGTACCGGCGGCCGCTGGGGAGTGTCCAGATCAGGGTGCCCGGTTCGGGCTGCTCGAGGCGCCAGCCGGGTGCCTGCTTGGCCCGGTGATGACGTCTGCACAAAGGGTGCAAATTGCACTCGCAGGTACGGCCGCCCTCGTCGTACGGAATTGTGTGGTCGTCATCGCAGCGCACAGCGGGGCGCCGGCAGCCTGGGAACCCGCAACGGCGGCTGCGGGTCTTGAGCACGTGCCGCAGCGAGTCCGATGGCTGGTAGCCGGCCGATTCCCGGCGGTGCTCGCAGACGCCGGTCTCGATCGGGGTGATCTTCACCGTGGCAAGCCAGGCGGCGGGGTCGCCGCTGCCTGGCGGGCCGGGTCCGGCCCGGGCACAGCCGTGGGCGACTGCGCGGCCATCGGGTCTGACCAGGGTCACGCACCAGCGGGTGGCGCGATTGGCGGCGAGCGCGGCGGTCAGGTCACGGCAGGTCACAGCGCCCAGGGCCCCGAACCCGTCGGCATCTCCGGGTGCGTCGGACAGACCGAGCCACGTCAGCGCGGGCATGGTCAGGTTCACCGTGCCGGTCAGCGCTGCCAAGCCGGGGGGAACGGCAGGGTTGCCAAGAACGGCCGGGATCCGCGCGCCGCCCGCCGGACCGCCTGCGTCGGCTGCACTGGCTGCCTCGCCGCCGCCGCCGAGATAGTGGTCGTCGGTACCTGCCTCGTTGGCCAGCAGGCCGGCCAGGAGGTCGTCGAGGCTGTAGCCGTTCATGAAGGCGACGTAGGCCCGGGAGCGAAGCCAGTCCATGGTGCCGTCGGCGCCGCGGGCTTTGAGCCACCGGGCGGCAGCGGTCAGCCGCTTGTCGGCGGCGATCACTTCGGTGGCGGGCAGGTCGCGTCCGGCCACGGCGGCGGTACCGCGGCCCGGCTCCATCCACACCTCGACCCGGGCGTCTTGCTCCGCCCGCTTCTTCCGCCGCTCCGCAGCGGCCGGGTCCACAGCAGCGACGGCTCGCTGCAGCGCGTACGCCAGCTGCCCGGTGGTCATTCCGGGAGCGCGCGGCATAACCATCGCCTCGGCCCGCACCGCCAGTTCGTCATCGAGCGGGAGCAGTTCACGGACGAACACTTCCGCCCGGGACATATCGATCACGCCTGCGGCCAGTGCCGCGGGCACTTGCGACAGCCGGATAACCCCGGCGGCCAGGGCCAGCAATCCCTGGGCGGCGCGGTGGGTCAGCGTCAGCGCGGCGGCGACCTCGTCGGCGACGTGCTCGCCTGGAGCGCCGCCGGCGCCGGCCCGCCGCTGCTCCAGGTTCGCGACCGCGGCCAGTTGGGCAGCCTGCTGCCAGGAGGTGTTCCGCCGGGCCGCGCACAGGAACCCGATCAGCTCATAGTCGCAGAGCCGGTCCAGGCCGTCGCCAAGAGCGGTGCCGGTGAAGGCAGCGAGCTCCCGGCCTGGCAGCATCCGGTCGAGCAGGCCCCCGGCGGCAAACCCGTACCCCGGGTCGCCCGGCACATGATGGATGAACCCGGCGTCCCACGCCGCCGCCAGCCGGGGCGCCAGCGACTCGGCCGGCGGCTCAGGGTCAAGGCCGGGGCCTGGGTCATCGTCCGAGGAGCCGCGGCCAGCGTCGGGGCCGTCGTCCCAGGACCCGTCGCCAGCGTCGGCGTCGTCGAGCCGGGCCAGCATGACGATTTCCTCAGCGGTCAGCTCACCCTTCGTCTTCAGCCGGGCCGTCAGAGCCTGGGCGGTGAGCCCCGCCTCTGCGGGCGGCTGGTCGCCGCTGACGCTGGCGGGGCTGTGGGTCATAACACCTCCCGTATCCTTGTTCGATCACCATACCATGACATGCCTAAGCATGCGATCTATTTTCGAGCATGGCGATCTCGCGCCAGCGCCCATCAGCGGCACCCCTCGATCGCTGTCACACTCGTGAGTGGTCGACACGGCCGCAACCTTGTGAACCCGCTGTGATGTCCGGTAACAGAGCCGGGCTCCGACGTCTTGGGGGAAAGCACCAGACAGGTGCCCCGGGTGGAAAGGATTCTGCGGTGAAGTACATGATCTTGACTTTCGCCTCACAGCAGCACTACCAGGAGATGGTCGGGCAGCCCTCGGCGCAGCCAGCCTGGACCCCAGAGGACTGGGCGGCGCTGGGGGAGTTCATGCAAGCGTTCAACCAGGAGCTGCTGGACTCTGGCGAGCTGGTCGAGACCCGGGGCCTGAGCGCTCCGGTGCACTCTCGGCGGGTCCGGTTCAAGGATGGGACTCCGGTGATCACCGACGGGCCGTATGCCGAGGCCGAGGAGGTGCTCGCCGGCTACTGGGTCGTGGAGTGCGAGAGCTTCGACCGGGCGACCGAGATCGCCTCCCGGCTTGGCAGCTGCCCGGGCCCCGAGCACATCCGGGCGCGGGCCTACGCAGATGTAAGGCCGGTCGACGAGCACCAGCCGGACTTCGAAGGCTGAGCGCGAAAGGGCGGTCGGCGTTGTCCGCTTCCGAGCTCGGGGACCTGCTGCGCCCACTGGCGCCGCAGGTCCTCGGCGCGGTGGTCCGCCGTTACGGCCACTTCGACCTGGCCGAGGACGCCACCCAGGAGGCGCTCTTGGCAGCCTCGACGCAGTGGCCACGAGACGGGCTACCCCGCAGCCCCAAGGCGTGGCTCATCTCCGTCGCCTCGCGTCGGCTCACCGACATGCTGCGTTCCGAGCAGGCTCGTCGCCGCCGGGAAGATGCCGTCGCCGAATGGGCGGTGACCGATCGCGGCGCAGTTCAGGCGGATGAACGCCGTCCGGGCGAGGCCGACGACACGCTCATCTTGCTGTTCATGTGCTGCCACCCTTCGCTGTCGACGGCGTCGCAGGTCGCCCTCACGTTGCGGGCAGTGGGAGGGCTCAGCGCGGCGGAGATCGCGCGCGCCCTGCTCGGCTCGGAGCAGACCGTGACCCGCAGGATCACCCGGGCAAAACAGTCTATAAAGGACAGCGGCATCCCCTTCGCCCTCCCCGCCCCCGACGACCTGGCGGGGCGGCTCCAGGCGGTCCTCCGGGTCCTGTACCTGATCTTCAACGAGGGCTATGCCGCTACGGCAGGGACGGCCCTGATGCGAGTCGACCTGGCAGACGAGGCGATCCGCCTCGCCAGAACCCTCCACGCCGGGCTGCCCGACGATAGCGAAGTGAGCGGATTGCTGGCCTTGATGCTCCTCGTGCATGCCCGGCACCAGGCCCGCACGTCCGCCGACGGGTCGCTCGTTCCGATGGCAGAACAGGACCGCAGCCGGTGGGACCCAGGTCTCATCGCCGAAGGGACCGCGCTCCTCACCGCCGTCCTTCCCCGCGGACCCACCGGGCCGTACCAGCTCCAGGCGGCGATCGCCGCCGTCCACGACGAGGCCGCGAGCGTCGAGGCAACCGACTGGCCCCAGATCGCCGCCCTCTACAACGTCCTCCTGCGCCTGGACGGCAACCCGGTCGTCGCGCTCAACCACGCCGTCGCCGTCAGCATGGTCGCCGGGCCCCGGGCAGGCCTCGAACTGGTCGACCGTCTAGAAACCGACCCCCGGATCAACGCCGATCGCCGCTTCCACGCTGTCCGCGCCCACCTGCTCGAGATGTCCGGCGATGATGCCGCAGCGCTCGAGGCATACCGGGCTGCAGCCCAGGCGGCGACCAACCTCCAGCAGCAGCGGTACCTCAACGAGCAGATCGGCCGCCTGGCAGCGGACGGCCGCTGAGGTGGGGGCGTTAACGCGCCGGAAACACGCGCGGGGCACACTGTCGGGGTGGATAGGCAGGAAGAGTTCGTGCTGCGCACGCTCGAGGAGCGTGACGTCCGTTTTGTGCGGTTGTGGTTCACCGACGTGCTGGGCTACCTGAAGTCCGTGGCGGTCGCCCCGGCCGAGCTCGAAGGCGCGTTCGGCGAGGGCATCGGGTTCGACGGATCGGCGATTGAGGGCTTCGCCCGGGTCTACGAGGCCGACATGATCGCCAAGCCGGACCCTTCGACGTTCCAGCTGATGCCGCTGCGCGGCGAGGCGGCGGTCGGCCGCATGTTCTGCGACATCCTGATGCCGGACGGATCGCCGTCCTACGCCGATCCCCGCCATGTTCTCAAGCGCGCGCTCGGCCGCGCCGCCAATCTCGGGTTCAGCTTCTACACCCATCCCGAGATCGAGTTTTTCCTGCTGCGCGAGAAGCCGGAGCCGGGGGTCAAGCCGCAGCCCATTGATAACGGCGGCTACTTCGATCACACTCCGCACAGCATCGCGCACGACTTCCGGCGCAGCGCGATCGACATGCTGGAGAGCATGGGCATCTCCGTCGAGTTCAGCCACCACGAGGGAGCGCCCGGCCAGCAGGAAATCGACCTTCGCTACGCCGACGCCCTGACCACGGCCGACAACGTCATGTCGTTCCGGCTTGCAATGAAGGAGGTAGCCCTCGACCAGGGGGTCTACGCCTCGTTCATGCCGAAGCCGTTCACCGAGTACCCCGGCTCAGGCATGCACACCCACATGTCGCTGTTCGAGGGCGACCGCAACGTCTTCTACGAGCCGGGTGGCGAGTTCCAGCTGTCCAAGCTCGGCCGGGCGTTCATCGCGGGCTTGCTCACCCACGCGGCGGAGATCACCGCGGTGTGCAACCAGTGGGTCAACTCCTACAAGCGGCTCTGGGGCGGGGACGAGCGGATCGCGGGGGCCGGCGGCGAGGCGCCCGCCTACATCTGCTGGGGGCACAACAACCGGTCGGCCCTGGTCCGGGTGCCCATGTACAAGCCGCAGAAGGGGAACGCCACCAGGATCGAGTTCCGCTCGATCGACTCGGCCTGCAACCCGTACCTGGCCTTCGCGGTGATCCTCGCGGCCGGGCTGAAGGGGATCGAGGCCGACTACGAGCTGCCGCCCGGTGCCGAGGACGACGTGTGGGCGCTCACCTCGGCCGAGCGCCGGGCGCTCGGCATCGCGCCGCTGCCGCAGAGCCTGTCCGAGGCGTGCAACGTCATGGAGGGCAGCGAGCTCGTCGCGGAGACGCTCGGCGAGCACGTCTTCGACTTCTTCCTGCGGAACAAGCGCTCCGAGTGGGAGGAGTACCGCCGCCAGGTCACCGACTTCGAGCTGGCCCGGTACCTGCCCTCGCTCTGACGGCCGCGAGCCCGGTTTCCCGGTTCGTTACAGGCCTGGGTGCAGGCCGCGCCGCAGCCGCTGCCGGTACCGCTGGCCCGCCTCCGCGCACAGTGGCCGGAACCTGGGCTCGGCCGCCGCGATGGTCTCTGCCCAGTCGCCGCGCCCGAGGACCGGAGCGGCGGACTCGCACATGCCCGTGTAGAGGGTGATCGCCTGGGCGAGCCAGTGCGCGCGGGTGAGGTGCAGCCGCTGGAAGTCCCGCAGCGGGTCACCGGTGCCCGGCTCGCAGTAGAACAGCGCGGACGGCGTCGTGGCCGGGCCCGGGTCGGTGGCGGTGAGCAGGGCGAACGGCTCAGCGCCTGCGGGCAGGTAGCCCTGCAGCAGCTTACGGCGCTTGGGCACCTTCACGGCCGGCAGACCGTCTTCCTCCCGCAGCTCGGCGAGCCTGGCCTCCATGGTGGCGGCCCGGTCAGCGATCTCTCCGGCCAGGTCGGCCACGTCGGCCAGGTCGTCCTGGCCGGTGCGGCCGGCCTCCTCGGCGTGGCCGCTGATGCTCCGCAGCCTGGCGATGGCGGCCGCGGCCAGGGCGTAGCCACGTTCCCGGCGCTGCGCGGGGTCGGACGGCTCCAGCAGCCACCGGGCCCGCGCCACGGTATCGGCGAGGCGCCCCACCGCGGCGATGGCCGCCGGGGAGGCGTGATCCTCGAGGCCGTCTGCCGCGAGCCGGAATGCGTCGAATGCCTCGGTGAACATGGCCGGCACCTGCGTCTCCACGGCGGCCGGGAGGTTGAACCGCCACCGGGCGTCACCCCGGGGATCACCCTCGGCCGCGGAAGCCGCGCGCACCGCCGGGCTGGTGGCGTCGATGAGCCCGGAGGCGACCGCACGCAGGGCGGCGCGCAGTTCCCCGTCGGCCATCGCCGACGGCCTGCGCATGCTGGGCACCGCCCCGGCTGACCAGCCGAGGAAATCGTCGAGCTGCTGCAGCAGCTGATCCCACGCTTTCGTCACGCCCTCGATCAGCGAGTTTGCGGTGCCGGAGATGTCTTGGTTCACGTGGTCGAGGATAACTGGCCGCTGACGAGGCGAGATGGCAGGATTGGGCGGCCGTCAGCCGCCGACGTCGTGCAGGTGGTGCACCGGGTCGTGAATCAGGTACCTGGCGAAGCTGTCCACGCTGAAGTGCGCGCCGTCGCTGCGGGAGCCGGTGCGCTCCCAGTGCGCCGGCGTCAGCCCGGCGAAGCGGCTGGCGATGCGGTCGGCGGCTTCGGCCAGCTGATCGGCGACGACGCCGGGATCCTGGTCCTGGTAGCGGTCCGCGACCGCGGTCGCGTCCTGGTCCCAGTTGGGAAAGGCGGGGTCGTCCTGCTCGAGCATCAGCACCAGCCGCTGGTCGTAGATCCGGTACACGTCGCGCACGTGGCAGGCGTACTCCGCGGCGGACCAGCGATCCTCGCGCGGCCTGGTGCGCAGGTCCGCCACGTCCCGGTTGCCGAGCCACGCCTGCCAGGCAGCCGCGTTGTCGCGGATCAGCCCCGGCACCGCGGCCCGGGTGATTGCGGAGGCGTCGTAGCCGCATTCCGGGCACCGCCGCTGCAGCACCCAGGTCCAGTCCTTGGTGTCGGGAACCACAGGCATCAGCTCGCAGCTCCCGCCAGCGCAGCCGCGTGCGAGCGGACCGCCGCCGCGAACGCCGCGATCAGCGGGTGGACCCAGGTCGGGTCCGAGGACAGCTCGGGCTGGAACAGCGAGGCCACGCAGAACGGATGGTCCGGCAGCTCGGCCACGCGCACCTCGCCGCTGGTGTCCCGGCCGCTGAACACCAGCCCATGGCGCTGCAGGATCTCCGCATAATCCGCGTTCAGGCCGTAACGGCAGAAGTACCGCTCGGTCGTCGGGCCCGGGCCCATGGCGGCGGCGGCGACCGTGCCCGGCGCGATCACGACCGTGGACTCCGCGCCGAGCAGCGAGCACTCCAGCGGGGCGATCAGCGCCTCGGCCGCGCCCGGGTTCTGCTCCGCGTTCTCGACCGCGGTCAGCCCGCAGACGTCGCGCGCAAACTCGAGCATCAGGTGCTGGAACCCGCCGCAGGTGCCGAGCAGCGGGATCCGCCCGGTGCGGGCCGCCCGGATCGCGGCAAGCACGCCGTCGGTGTTCTGGTAGGGGCTGCCGGGGATGACCCAGACGCCGTCGAACCCGGCCACGTCACCCGGGCCGCCGATGCCCGTGCTGTGCAGCCAGTAGACCTCGATAGCCGGGCCCGCCGGGCCAGCCAGGGCGTCGATGAGCGCCGGGATCTTCGTGTGTGCCTGGACCGACCCGGACCGGTCGCCGACGAGCGCGAGGCGGGGCGGCCGGGCAGCAGCGGGGTGCGAGTAGGAAGCCATGCCAGAATCGTCGCCGACCTCGGCTCACAATGTCCAATGATGAATTGGCATCTTGACATCAGTAATACTTATGAGGTGGAGATCCGGGACCTGCGCGCGCTGCTCGCGGTGGTCCGCTCGGGCTCGTTCACGGCCGCCGCCAGGGAACTCGGCTATACCCAGCCGGCGATCTCGCAGCAGGTGGCCGCCCTGGAGCTGGAGCTCGGCCAGCCGCTGGTGCAGCGCCGCCCGGTGCGCGCGACGCCGGCCGGTGAGCGGCTTGCCGAGCACGCGGCGAGGATTCTGCTCCGGCTGGACGTGGCCCGCAGCGAGCTGAGCACCCTGGGTGAGATGCCGGGAGAGGTCCGGGTGGGCGTATGCCCGCTGGCCGCCCCCGACCTGCTCGCGGCGGCACTGCGGGATCTGCGGGCCGCCTACCCGCTGCTGCGGGTCAGGGTCCGGCCGGTCAATCCCGGCTCCGCGGTCGCTGATGTAGCCGCCGGCACCGTGGACGCCGCGCTCGCCGACGGCATCACCGCGCCGAACGAGCCGCTGCACCTCGCCGACGCCGGCCTGCTCTCGTCCACGGCCATGGCGGAGACCCCGCTGGTGGTCGCGCTCGCGACCGACCATCCGCTGCGCGGCAGGCCGGGCATTGACCTGGACATGCTGACCGACGCCCCCTGGGTCGTCGCCCCGGTCCTGGCAGGCCGCGGCCCGGTCATGCCGGCGGCCCATGCCGTCTATGACGGTGACGACATGCCCACGCTGCTTGCCCTGGTCGCGGCGGGCCTCGGCGCGGCCCTGCTCCCGGCCTCGGTCGGGCCGTTCCCCGATGGCGTGACCGCGATCCCGCTGCGCAGCCCGCGGCTGGTGCACCGCACCGAGCTGCTGGCGCTTCGCACCGCGAGCGCCCGCCAGCGGCTGGTCATCGACGGTCTCGCCGCCCGGGCCCGGGCGTTCTGACCGTGCGGCCCGCTACCGGCTACCCGCGCGCGGCGGTTACGGTGCAGGGGTGAGCATGGTGCGCGGGACGACCCTGGCCGGGCAGCTCGCCGCGATGGGTTTCGCCGACACCGCACGGGCGCAGCGCCTGCTCACCGAGGATCTCGGGCTTGACACGGCCGGGCCGGACGCCGATGTGCTCGCGGCACTCGCGGCAGCGGCGGACCCCGACCTCGCCCTGGCGAGCCTGTCCAGGCTGCCGCACGACGGCGCGCTGTGGGCGGCCCTGCGCGCCGACGAGGACTTCCGGGCGCGCCTGGCCGCCGTGCTGGGGGTCAGCGCCGCCCTTGGCGGCCATCTCGCCCGCCACCCCGGCGACTGGACGGTGCTCAGCGGTCCCGGCGCGCTGCGCCGCCCGTCGGCCGGCGAGCTCACCGCCGAGCTCCTTGCCGCGGTCGGCGCGGCTGGCACCGACCCGGCCACCGCGCTGCGCATCGCCTACCGGCGCCGCCTGCTGCACCTGGCCGGCCGGGACCTGACCGGAGCCGACGGGCTCGCCGAGGTCGCGGCGGAGCTGGCGGACCTTGCCGCGGCCGCGCTCGAGGCGGCGCTGGGCATCGCGAGATCCCAGCTGCCGCCGGACGCCGCGCGGTCCAGGCTCGCGGTCATCGCGATGGGCAAGTGCGGCGGCCGGGAGCTGAACTACGCCAGCGACGTCGACGTGATCTTCGTGGCCGGGGACGGGGATGCTGCCGCGGCAACCCGGCTGGCCGCCGCGATGATCCGGGTCTGCTCGGCGACCGGGACCGACGAGGGGCTGTTCCCGGTCGACCCGAACCTCCGCCCCGAGGGCCGGGCCGGGCCGCTGGTGCGCACGCTGGCCAGCCACCGCGCCTACTACGAGCGCTGGGCCAAGACCTGGGAGTTCCAGGCGCTGCTCAAGGCGAGGCCCGTGGCGGGCGACGGCGAGCTCGGCCGGGAGTACCTGGCCACCGTCGGCCCCATGGTCTGGGAGTCGGCGCAGCGCGAGAACTTCGTTGCCGACGTGCAGGCGATGCGGCGGCGGGTGGTCGGCAGCCTGCCCGCCGACCGGGCCGGGCGGGAGATCAAGCTCGGCCCCGGCGGCCTGCGGGACATCGAGTTCGCGGTGCAGCTGCTGCAGCTTGTGCACGGCCGCACCGACGAGACGCTGCGCGCCGCGGCCACCCTGGACGCCCTCGCCGCGCTGGCCAAGGGCGGCTACGTGGGCCGCGAGGACGCCGCGAGCCTGGCGGCGGCCTACCGGTTCCTGCGCACCGTCGAGCACCTGCTGCAGCTGCGCCACCTGCGCCGGACACACACGCTGCCCGAGGACCCGGCGGTGCTGCGGCAGGTCGGCCGGGCGATCCGGGCCATGCGGCCAGTGACGGCGGAATGGGGAGGTGGGCGGGGGCCAGAGCACGCCGACCCGGCCGACGATCTCGTCGCGCAGTGGCGCCGGCACGCGAGCCAGGCCAGGCGGCTGCACGAGAAGCTGTTCTACCGGCCGCTGCTCGAGGCGGTGGCCCGGCTGCCCACCGATGATGTCCGGCTGACCAAGCAGGCGGCCAGGGCGCGGCTCGAGGCGCTCGGTTACGCCGACCCGGCCGGAGCGCTGCGGCACATCGAGGCCATGACCTCAGGCATGTCACGCCGGGCCGCCATCCAGCGGACGCTGCTGCCTGCGATGCTCGGCTGGTTCGCCGACGCCGCCCAGCCCGACGCCGGACTCCTCGCGTTCCGGCAGGTCAGCGACGCGCTCGGAGACTCGTCGTGGTACCTGAGGCTGCTGCGGGACGACACCAGGGTCGCGCAGCGGATGGCCAGGCTGCTGGCGTCGAGCCGGTATGCCACCGGGCTGCTGCTGCGCGCCCCCGACGCCGTGGCCATGCTCGGCGACGACGAGAAGCTCAGCCCTCGGCCCGCCGCAGCCCTGCGGGCCGAGGCCGCGGCCACCGTCCGCAGGCACGACAGCGCCGAGGAAGCCGTCGCGGCCACGCTGGGGCTGCGCCGCAGGGAGCTGTTCCGCACTGCAGTGGCCGACCTGCTCGGCATGTCCGGCATCGAGGAGACCGGCGAGGCGCTCACCACGGTCGCCGCCGTGACGGTCGCCGCGGCCCTTGATGCCGCGGTCAGGAAGGTCCGGCAGGGCGCCAGCCCGCTGCCGACCAGGATCTGCGTGGTCGCGATGGGCAGGCTCGGCGGCCACGAGATGGGCTATGCCAGCGACGCGGACGTGCTGTTCGTGCACGAGCCCCTGCCCGGCACCGACGAGGAGGCGGCGACCCGGGCGGCGCACGCGGTCGCCGAGGAGCTCCGCGGGCTGCTGGCCCGGCCGGGCCCCGACCCGGCGCTGCCCGTCGACGCGGCGCTGCGGCCGGAGGGCAGGCAGGGCCCGCTGGTGCGCACGCTCGCCTCCTACAGCGCCTACTACCAGCGCTGGTCGGCCCCGTGGGAGGCCCAGGCCCTGCTGCGCGCCGAGCCGGTAGCCGGCGACGCCGACCTAGGTGCCGCGTTCGTGGCGATGGCCGACGAGTTCCGGTATCCCGCCGGCGGGATGGGCGAAGCGGCGGTCAGGGAGGTCAGGAGGATCAAGGCGCGGGTGGAGGCCGAGCGCATGCCCCGCGGCGTCGATCCTGCGCTGCACCTCAAGCTCGGCCCCGGCGGGCTCTCCGACGTCGAGTGGGTGGCGCAGCTGCTGCAGCTGCTCCACGCCAGCGAAATACCTGCGCTGCGCACCACCCGGACGCTGGCCGCGCTGCAGGCCGCGCGGAACGAAGGGCTGATCGCCGGCGAGGACGCCGAGCCGCTGGTGGCCGCGTGGCGGCTGGCCAGCCGGATCCGGAACGCGGTGATGCTCGTGCGCGGCAGGCCAAGCGACTCCGTGCCCACGGCGCAGCCGGAACTCGGCGCCGTGGCCCGGCTGCTCGGCTACGCCCCGGACGCGTCGCAGGACCTGGTCCAGGACTACCGCAGGGCCGCCCGGCGGGCTCGCACCGTGATGGAGCGGCTGTTCTACGGCTGAGCGCTCACAGCCGTCCGTTATCCCGCAGCGTCACCAAAGACTCCACCGTGATGAAGCCGCGCCAGTCCAGCTCGGCGGCGGGGGACCAGGCCGGCCAGTTGAACGTCCAGCCGCCGTCGTCGCGCTGCCCGGCGGCCAGATGGTCCAGGTGGGCCTCGATGACCGGCTCGTCGAACAGCCCGCGGGCGAGCGAGTCGGGCCGCGGGGCGTAGCCGAGCGGCGAGTGCGTCTCGCCGGGCGCGTCCGGATCCAGCGACACGACCTTGAGCAGCATCGGCGCCACGGCCTGCAGCGCCCGCTCCGCCCGGTCCCGGTCCGGCACATGGTCGAGGAAACTCACCACCCCGTACAGGTCGTAGGGGCCGGGGTCCCCATGAAGCGCCTCGATCCTGGACCACAGCAGCTCGGTGGCCCGGGTCAGCCATGGATGCGACACGCCGCGCGCGTACAGAGTGCCCGCGATCTGGCCGGTCGAGACCAGCGAGGCCGTCCGGCCAGGCTCAGGAACCCACCAGGGGGCGTGCGGCCAGCCCTCGATCGTCGGTTCCACGAACAGCGAGCCGCCTTCGGCCGGCGCGTTGGCCTGCAGCCAGTCACACGCGCCGGTGACCAGGCCCTCGTCCCAGGCGTCGGCCTCGTCCAGGATGCGCAGTCCCAGCTCGATCGCGGCGGGCTGGGTGGCCGGGGTGCGGCCGTCGGGTTCCAGCCCGTGGCCGAACCCGCCGTCGGGGTTGCGGTAGGCGGCGACCGCGTCCCGCACCGGCTCCGCGTCACCCGCGCGGAACAGGCGCTCGAACCGGCGGCGGTCCAGTACCCGGGCGCTGGCCGCGATGAACTGGCTGGCCGCATCAAGATCAGGTTTCTTCATCCGTCTATGGGATCACACCACGCGGACAACTGGCTTGAACGAATAGGACACCAGCAGTAAGACTGGCCTGGTGGATCTGGCTCCGGGGTACCGAGAGTTCGCACCTGGCGTGGCGTACCGGGCGGCAATCCACTGCCTGTGGGTCTCGGTGGCTCCCTCCTCCGGGGCGGAACCGGTGCCGGTGCTGCCTGACGCGTGCACGGACCTGATCTGGCAGAGCGGCGTCGGGGCCTTCGTGGCGGGACCGGACACCGGGCCGGCGCCGGCGCAGTGGCGGCCGGGCACGGTGCTGGTGGGCGCGCGGTTCCGGCCCGGGGCCGGGGGAGCCGCGCTCGGCGTGCCGCTCAGCGACCTGCTGGACCAGCGGGTGGACGCCGACGGCGTGCCCGGGGTGCCGCGCGGGCGGCTGCCGGGGTCGCTGTCGCCCGAGGAGGCCATGCGCCGGGTCGCGGCGATCGCCGCCGAGATGGTGACCGAGCGGCCGCCGGACCGGCTGGTGCTCGAGGCCGCCCGGCTGCTCAGCCGGCCGGGCGCCCGGGCCGAACTCGTCGCCGGGCAGCTCGGGATCGGTGAGCGGCAGCTGCGCCGCCGGTGCCAGGCTGCGGTCGGCTACGGCCCGCGGATGCTGAACCGGGTACTGCGGTTCCGGCGGTTCGTTTCCCGCATCGACGCGGGCGGGGCAGTCGACCTGGCGACGATCGCCGCCGAGGCCGGCTACGCCGACCAGGCGCATCTGACCAGGGAGAGCAACCGGCTAGCGGGCCTGACCCCGGCCGCCCTGGGCCGCGCGCGCCGATAGCAGCCAGGAGGCGACCTCGGGCGGCAGCGGCTTGACCGCCTCGCGCATCGTCACTCCGGACACCCGGTGCGCCCGCGGCTCCAGCCACGCGGCGACCAGCTCGGGCCTGCGCTTTGCCGTGTCCCGCAGGATCCAGCCGATCGCCTTGCGGATGAAGAATGCCTTCTCCTCCAGCATCCCGTCGGCGTACCTGGCGAACCTGTCGAAGTCGCCCTCGCCGCGGCGCAGCGGCACGAGCAGGGCGAGCATGGCCGAGCGCCGGAGCCAGAAATCCTCGTCGCCGGCCCAGCGGTCCAGATCGGCGGTGAGCTCCGGGTGGCGCTCGGTGAGCGTGCCCATCACGTTGCTCGCCAGCCCGTCGACCAGCGCCCAGGTTCGGGCGGTGCGCAGCATCCGCTCGATCAGCGCGGCGTCAGCGGGCGTCAGCAGGCTGGCGTTGTCGTCCAGCAGCTCAACCGCGGCCATCCGGCACTCGTGCACCGGCCTGGCCCACAGCGCCTCGGTGACCGCGATCAGCTCGCCGCGGGTGAGGTCCGGCCTGGTGCGGCACCACGCCCGGACCGTGGTGCGGACGTCCGGGACCCGGGTGCCGGTGAACTCCAGGTCGCTTTTGAGGTAGGCCTTCTCGCTGGCCGCGCGCTGCGGCGTGCCGAGATCGCGCAGCGACGCCTCGATCGCGGCGGCCGCTGACCGGCCGTCCTGGCTTGTCAAGTGGCGGTCCTGCCTAGCCAAGTACCTGGATGTGGGACTGGGTGATGACCCCGTTGGTCACGGTGTACGTGCCCTGGTAGTACTTGACCGAACCGTCGGTCTGGGTCGCGGCCAGCTTCACGCTCACCGCGTCGCCCGCCACGGACACCACCGTGACGCTGTCCTTGGCGGTGCCGCTGAAACCGTTCGCGAAGCTTGAGTAGGACCCGCCGGTGTTCTTGCCGCCGAGCGCCCACGCCCGGGCGTAGTTGTGGGCGTTGATCGCCGCGAAGTACGCCTGCACGGCGGCTGCCGGGCCCAGGGCGGTCGCCGGGGCCGAGGTCGCCGGGCGGCTCGCCGGTGGCGGGCTGGTCGGGTTGCCCGCTCCCGGCCACGCCTTGTGCAGCAGGGCGAGCGCCACGCCGACGGCCGCGAGCAGCACCAGCACACCCGCCACGAGCGGCCACCTCCGGCCACGCCGCGGCCTGGCCGTGGCGCCGCCGGGCTGGTACCGGGTGGCCGCCGGGGGAGGCGGCGGCCAGGAGGAGGCGGAGGCAGAGGAGGCGGCCGGTGTCGCCGGGGCGGGCGCCGGCGCCCGGGACGCGGCGGGCCGGTACAGCGGCTGGCCGGCCCAGGAGGTCTCGGGCTGGGGCTGCGGATCCGCCGCCCAGGACGTTGCCGTGTGCGACGCCCCGGGCGACGCCGGGACCTGCGCCCGCTCGGTCGGCGGGCCAGCCAGCGGCGGCAGGTCCGCGCCTGCCTCCCCGGCATGGCCGCCGCCGAGGCCGCACGCCGCGGTGAGCGCGCGGGAGAAGGCCATGCAGGACGGGTAGCGGGCATCCGGCCTCTTGGCCAGCGCCGTCGCCATGACCTGGTCGACCGCTGGCGGCAGGTCGGGGCGCAGCGCCCGCAGCGACGGCACGGGCGCGGACACCTGGGCCCACATCACCGCGAGGCCCTCATCGCGCTTGAACGGCGGCTGCCCGGCGAGCATCTCGAACGCGGTGCACGCCAGGGCGTACAGGTCGGCGCGGCCGTCGATCGGGTGGCCCTCGATCTGCTCCGGCGCCATGTAGTCGAGCGTGCCCATGAACTGGCCGGTCAGCGTCAGCGGGGCCGAGGAGACCCCCTGCTTGCTGAGCCCGAAGTCGGACAGGTACAGGTGGTCCGGCTGGGCGGTGCCGACCAGCATGTTGCCGGGCTTCACGTCACGGTGCACCAGGCCACGCGCGTGCGCCTCGTCGAGCGCGGACGCCGCCTGGGCGATGAAGCGAGAAGCCCGCGCGGTCGGCAGCCGGTGCTCGGCCTCGAGCAGCGTGCGCACGTCCTGCCCGTCGACGTAGCGCATGGCGATGAACAGTTCCCCGTCCGCCTCGCCCGCGTCGAAGACCGGGACGATGTTCGGGTGATCGACCGCGGCTGCGGCCCGCATCTCCCGGAGAAACCGCTGCCGGTATCCCGAGTCGCTGGCGAGCTCGGGTGCCAGGATCTTCAGTGCCACGGGCCGGTTCAGCCGTTTGTCCGACGCGCGGTAGACGACCGCCATCCCGCCGCGGCCGATCTGCTCTTCGATCGTGTAACCGGCTATCTGGGAGCCCGCCGCGAGGCCGCCCGGAACCGTGGGTAGCTCGCTCACCAAGCCTCCGCAGAGTTCAGCCGCCCGTAGGGTGCCCCAGCTAGGATCACCGCTGTAAGTCGCGGGGACGAAATTAGTATCCGTACCAGAGAGCGGCTGTCAACCTGGACAAGAGAGGCGATCGTGACATGGACCTGACCGGTGCCACGTGGCGCAGGCCCTCCCATGGCGGCGGGGAGGACGGTTCCTGCATCGAGGTGGCCGTCATCGCCGGATCCAAGGAAGGCAGCGACCAGGTGATCGCGATGCGGGACGGCAGGAACCCCGACGGGCCCGCGCTGATCTTCACCCCGGAGGAGTGGCGCGCGTTCACCGCCGGCGTCATGGACGGCGAGTTTGACCTGTGATGACGCCGCCCGGCGCTGTGCCGCCCGCCGTGCCACTTCTTTCCGTAAGTCAACAATTTGCACTATCGCCACTGCCGTAACTCGCTAACCTTGCAATCGCCCGCTCACTCGGGCCGCTGGCTGCCTGTGACCGCAATCTTGGGTGGCAAGCGAAGAGGCCGGCCCCCGCGGGGCCGGCCTCTGCCCTTCTGCGCTACGCAGAGATGCGGTCGAGCATCCCGGCGATGAAGATCTTGGTGGCGGGGGCGCCGCTCTCGTACGGAGTGCCGGCGGTCACGGCGCGCATCGCGACGAGGTGCGGTGCCAGCAGCGTGGCCAGCCGCCGTGCCGTCTCGGGCGTCATCGGCGGTAACACGCTGGCGGCCGTCAGGTTGGCCAGGTCATTTCCCTCGGTGGTGGTACCTGCCTGATCGAATCCGGAAGTCATGACGAGCCCCCGTGTCCAGGCCAGCCCCCTGCTGGCGACGTTACTTAACGTCATCATCCAATCACGGGGACAAGCCTTTCTTCAGGTGAATCGGCCAAGCCGGTGACGCTCTGTATTTGCATGCGTGCTTTGCGGCTCAGGCGCGGCCAGCCCTCAGCCGGCCATCGGCTCGCGGCCTCGGTAGATTGAGCCCTGTTCGCCTGGGTTGCCTGAGGAGGCGGGACGACTATGACGATCCTCGTTGTCGGGGCGGGCGCCACCGGCGGCTATTTCGGTGCACGGCTCGCGCAGGCCGGCCGGGACGTAACGTTCCTAGTCCGCCCTCGCCGCGCCGGGCAACTGCGCGAGCGCGGGCTGCGGATCGTTGGGCCGGGGGCTGGAGCCGATGCCGGGCAAGAGCTGCGGCCGAACCTGGTCATGGCCGGAGAACTGACCGGGCCCGCGGACATCGTGCTGCTGTCGGTCAAGGCGACCGCGCTCGACCACGCCATCGCCGACTTCGCGCCGGCCGTCGGACCGCAGACCGCGGTGGTGCCGTTCCTCAACGGGATGGCTCACCTGGCCGTGCTCAGCAAGCGGTTCGGCGAGTCCGCGGTATTCGGCGGCGTCGTCGTGATCGTCACTCAGCTCAACGACGAAGGCGACATCGTCCAGCTCAGGCCGCAGGCGAGCCTGACGATCGGGGCGCAGGACGGCAAGCGCACCACCCGGTTGCGGGCGACCTACGACGAACTCTCCGGGGCCGGGTTCGACATCAGCATCAGTGACGAGATCATCGCGCGGATGTGGCAGAAGTGGGTGTTCATAGCGACCATCGGCGCGATGACGTCCCTGATGCGCGGCACCGTGGGCGACATCGTGGCCGTTCCCGGCGGACGTGACCTGGGCCCGGCCATTCTGGCCGAGGCCAGCGCCGTCTCGGCCGCGGCTGGCTACCCGGTGCCCGCCGACGCGATCGAGAGCACCAGGCGAATGGTCACCCAGGCCGGGTCGGCGGCCGACTCGTCGCTGTCACGGGATGTGGCCGAGGGGCGGCCCGCCGAGGTCGAGGAGGTCCTGGCCGACCTGGCCCGCCGCGGCGCCGGCCACGGGATCAAGACCCCGCTGCTCGACCTGGCCACGATGCAGCTGCGCGTCTACAACAACAGTCTCCGTCCGTCGCGCTGACCAGGGCCGCCGTGGGCGCTGTGCGCTCCGCATCGACGCTAGGCGAGACTGCGAGTGCACAGCGCGTCAAGCCGCTCCAGTGACTTGGCCATGGCTTCGGCCCAGATGGCGCCGTTGTCCATCTCCAGTCGCTCGTGCTTCGGCGCAGCCGAGCAGTCATAGGTTTCGGTCACGACGGTCGCATCCGGGCCATCGGGCGTGAGCTGGTAGCTCCACCGGTGCCCCCAGCGGGCCGCGCCCGAACTGCCTGGGGCGGCGTCGGGATGCCCGCGCCCGGCCTGGGGCTCCCAGCCGATCCGCCGGTCCTGCTCGTACTCGACCACGTGGTTGTTCATCTCGTACTCGCCAATCTCGGAGTAGTACATCTTCATCACGAAGACGTCTCCGGCGCCCGAGACCGCCGTGCGGGAAACCGCTTCTTGCAGCATGTCCGAGCCGTCGAACTCCGGATGCTGCAGCGGATTGGCCAGCACCTGGAAGATGTCGTGCGCTGGGGCACAGATCCGCCGGGATACGGCAACAGGCTGGTACTCATCGTCAGTCACAAGACCACGTTCCCTTCAATCGGAACCGCCGCTGGCTGTCCATCTTGCCGGTCATCCCAACGACGAACCGGGAGCGGCCAGCTGGACAACTGCACGGGATCAAGTGAACCCGAGCCCGGGCAGCAGCCAGGCCCGGGCAACACCTGTGCCCGGGCCTGATGCGCGGCTCACGCCGGCCTATATCCGGCGGTACACCGTTCTGCGTTGACCGATTGTGACGATTACGCGTCGAAGTAGAGCTCGAACTCGTGCGGGTGCGGGCGCAGCCGGATCGGGTCGATCTCGTTTGTGCGCTTGTAGTCCAGCCAGGTCTCGATCAGGTCCGGGGTGAAGACCCCGCCCTCGAGCAGGAAGTCGTGGTCGGCCTCCAGCGTGTTGAGCACGGTCTCCAGCGAGCCAGGCACCTGCGGGATCGACCTGGCCTCGTCCGGGGGCAGCTCGTACAGGTCCTTGTCCACCGGCTCCGGCGGCTCGATCTTGTTCTTGATCCCGTCCAGGCCGGCCATCAGCATGGCGGAGAACGCCAGGTAGGGGTTGGCGGACGGGTCGGGGACCCGGAACTCCAGCCGCTTGGCCTTCGGGCTCGGGCCGGTGATCGGGATCCGCACGCAGGCCGACCGGTTGCGCTGCGAGTAGACGAGGTTGACTGGCGCCTCGAAGCCGGGGACCAGCCGGTGGTAGGAGTTCACAGTCGGGTTGGTGAACGCCAGCAGCGAGGGCGCGTGCTTGAGCAGCCCGCCCACGTAGTAGCGGCCCAGGTCGGACAGGCCCGCGTAGCCGACCTCGTCATAGAACAGCGGCACGCCGTCCTTCCACAGGCTCTGGTGGCAGTGCATGCCGGAGCCGTTGTCGCCGAACAGCGGCTTGGGCATGAACGTCACGGTCTTGCCGGCCGCCCGCGCCACGCTCTTGACGACGTACTTGTAGAGCATGACCTTGTCGGCCGAGTGCAGCATGCTGTCGAACTTGATGTCGATCTCGGCCTGGCCCGCGGTGCCGACCTCGTGGTGCTGCATCTCGACCGTGATGCCGCAGGCGATCAGGGCGCTGACCATCTCGGAGCGCAGGTCGGTGTAGTGGTCGGTCGGCGGGACCGGGAAGTACCCGCCCTTGTAGCGCGGCTTGTAGCCGAGGTTGCCGCCTGGCTCGTCGCGGCCGGTGTTCCAGGCGCCCTCAACCGAGTCGATGAAGTAGTAGCCCGCGTTCGGGCTGGTCTCGAACCGGGCCGAGTCGAAGATGTAGAACTCGGCCTCGGGCCCGAAGTACGCGGTGTCCCCGATGCCGCTGCCGCGCAGGTAGTCCTCGGCCTTGCGGGCGATGTTGCGCGGATCGCGGGTGTACGCCTCGCCCGTGAGCGGGTCATGCACGAAGAACGTGATGTTCAGCGTCTTGCGGGTGCGGAACGGGTCGACAACGGCGGTGGTCGCGTCCGGCAGCAGCAGCATGTCCGATTCGTGAATCTGCTGGAAACCGCGGATCGACGAGCCGTCGAACATCAGGCCGTCGCTGAACACCTTCTCGTCGAAGGATTCAGTGGGGACGGTGAAGTGCTGAACCGTGCCCGGCAGGTCGCAAAACCTGACATCGACGAATTCCACCCCCTCGTCCGCAATGAACCGCAATACCTCATCGCCGCTGGTGAACATCGCTCTCCCTTGGCCGCTGACAGGCTGGCGCGCCCGCGTCCGGGCGCTGCTGTGACGCTAGGCGCTCGCGATTTCCGAGCCGTATCCCCCGTGTTTCGCTCATGTTACGGGCCGCGGGCCGGGCGGCCGAGCCTGCCAGGGCGGATAAGCCGCCATGCCGGACGGGACGGTACCTTGGGAGCGTGGCGGAGCGACAGGTGGCCGGGAAGCCGCCGGCGGGCAAGCCGGCCGGCGAAAAGCAGGCGCAGGGCAACCCGGCCGGAGCCGTGAGCGAGTACCCGGGACAGCGGTTCGGGCTGCCCCAGTCGGGTGCCAGGTCCGTGGCCGGCGTGGGGCGGCGGCTGGGCTCGCTGATGATCGACTGGGTGATGAGCGTCGTCATCGCCCTTGCCGTGCTCGGCGAAAAGAACGAGACCAGCGTGCAGTACCTGGCCCTCGCGATCTTCGCAGCCGAGATCTTCCTGCTGACCGCGCTGACCGGCTTCACGGTGGGCAAGCGGCTGCTGGGCATGCGGGTGGCCCGGCTGGACGGCCAGCCGGTCGGTCTCTACCGGGCACTGATCAGGACGGTCCTGTTCCTGCTGGTGGTGCCCCCGCTGGTGCTCGACGCCGACCTGCGTGGGCTGCACGACAAGGCAGCAGGCACGATCGTGATCCGGATCTGAGCCGGCCGGCTCAGCGGAACTTCGGCCGCGGCGCCTTCGGCATCCGGCCGCTCTTGGGCATCGGGCCCTTGGGCATCTGCAGTGACTGCGGCAGCGCCTTCAGCCGGTAGTTCAGGTCCGCGACCGCCGGGCCCTTGAGGTTGCGCGGCAGCTTCATGATGTGACGCTGCAGCTTCCGGATCGGGATCTGCCCTTCCTCGTCGCCGACCTGGATCGTGTAGATCGGCAGCTCGTCGAAGGTGATCCGGGCGATCCGCTTCTTCTCGGCGGCCAGCAGGGAGGGCAGCCGGCTGGGTGAGCCTTCGCCGACCAGGATCACGCCGGGCTTGCCGACGGCCCGGTGCACCACGTCCATGTTCCGGTTGGCCGCGATCGCCGGCGTGACGGTCCAGCTGCCGCGCATGCTCTGCAGGATGGCCGCGGCGGCGCCCGGCTGCCCGGCGAGGGCCGCGAACTGCGCCGACTGGGCGAACCGCCCGAACAGGAACATCGCCGCGGCGATCCCGAGCAGCACGCCAAGCGGGATGAGGAAGTACAGGTCGAGGAGCACCGCGATGACCACGAAGATCGCGATGATCCCGAGGCCGGTACCGATGACGATCGGCAGCGCCTTCGGGTTCGCCTTCCGGACGATCCCGGCAACCATGCGGATCTGCTTGATCCGGCCCATGGCAGCCGGATCGGCCCCATCCCGCTTATCCTTCTTCGACGCCGCACCGGACGCCTTATTCACCATGGTGGTGAGGATACTGTGCTGGCCCCCGGGGGACGAATCCCCGCACCCCTATGCCAGGCCGGCCGTCGCGGCTGGCCCGGCTACGCCGATGCCTGGCGGTTCACCGCCTGCCGGTACAGCCGGCCCGCGCGGTAGGACGACCGCACCAGCGGCCCGGCCATCACCCCGGCGAAGCCGAGCTGTGTCGCCTCCTCGCCCAGCTCATCGAACTCCTCGGGCGGCACCCACCGGTCCACCGGGTGATGCCGCACCGACGGCCGCAGGTACTGGGTGATCGTGAGCAGGTCGCAGCCGGCCGCACGCAGGTCGGCCATTGCCGCGGAGATCTCGGCGCGCTCTTCGCCCATGCCGAGGATCAGGTTGGACTTCGTGATCAGCCCGGCCTCGCGGGCCCGGCTCAGCACCTCGAGCGAGCGGTCGTAGCGGAACCCCGGCCGGATCCGGCGGAAGATCCGCGGCACGGTCTCGATGTTGTGCGCCAGCACCTCGGGCCGGGCGGCGAACACCTCGCCGAGCTGCTGCGGGTTCGCGTTGAAGTCGGGGATCAGCAGCTCCACCCCGCAGCCCGGCACCGCGGCATGGATCTCGCGGCAGGTCTGGCCGTACAGCCAGGCCCCGCCGTCGGGCAGGTCGTCCCTGGCCACGCCCGTGACCGTGGCGTAGCGCAGCCCCATCGCCGCCACCGACTCGGCGACCCGCCGCGGTTCGTCGGTGTCCAGCGGTTCCGGCCTGCCGGTGGCGATCTGGCAGAAGTCGCACCGCCTGGTGCACTGGTCGCCGCCGATCAGGAACGTGGCCTCACGGTCCTCCCAGCACTCGAAGATGTTCGGGCAGCCCGCCTCTTCGCACACGGTGTGCAGCCCTTCGCGCTGCACCAGCTGCTTCAGCGCGGTGTATTCGGGCCCGGTGCGCAGCCGGGTCTTGATCCACGGAGGCTTGCGTTCGATCGGCGTCTGGCTATTGCGCGCCTCGAGCCGCAGCATCCGGCGCCCTTCAGGTGCGAGTACCACGTCCCCAGCCTACGTCCGCCGTGATCAGACCGGTGCCGCCGTCAGCCGGCCCGGCCCGCCTTGTCCCGAAGGAACGCCCCGGCCTGGTCGGTCGCTTCCGCCGCCTCGGGCGTGCCCAGCATGGCCGGGTAGACATGCGGCAGCCCCTCGCCGGCCTGCACAGTGACGTCCACCCCGGCTGCGGCGGCCGACTTGGCCAGCTCCTCGGCGTCGCTGAGCAGCAGCTCGGCGGTCCCCACCTGGATCAGCAGCGGCGGCAGGCCGTCCAGCCGGGCGAACAGCGGCGACGCCAGCGGCGTGCGAGGATCGGCGCCGGCCAGGTAGGCGGCGGCAAGCTGCCGGAGCGTGTCCGGGACGAAGATCGGGTCCTCGCTGACGCGCTCGGTCACCGAAGCCCCCGAGCAGCTGAGGTCGGTCCACGGCGAGAGCAGCACGGCTGCCGCGGGCAGGTCCTCGCCGCTGTCCCGCAGCGCGGTCATCATGGCGACGGCCAGGCCGCCGCCGGCCGAGTCGCCGGCGACCGCCAGCGCGGAGGCGCTCAGCCCCTGCACGCTCCGCAGCCAGCGCCAGACAGCCAGCGCGTCGTCGACGGCAGCCGGGAACGGGTGCTCGGGCGCTAGCCGGTACTCAGGCAGCAGCACCCGCATGCCGCTGGCCCGGGCAAGCCGCGACGCCAGCTCACCGTGGCTGCGGAACGACCCGATCTGGTAGCCCCCGCCGTGCAGGTACAGCAGCACGCGACCGGCAACGCCCCCCGGGACCGCGATCCAGTGGGCCGGGACTCCGCCGGCGTCGGCCTCGGTGACCACCGCGTCACCGGGCAGCGGATAGAGGTCACCTCTGGCGTCGAAGTTCACCCGGTTCTGCCGCAGCGTCGGCGCCGGCTGGCCCGCCGCGGCCGCCCGCTGCGCGCGCAGGGTCGCGATCTTCTCCTGCATCTGTTGGCTCGGCATGCGGGCGTCAACAGCCGTCCCGGCCCGGTTTATGCCGCCGCCCGCGCTGCCGGTCTCGGGGTCGATGTGACGCGGGAGGCCCGCATCCGGAAGCATGGGAGACATGGCAACGCAGTTTGACCCACCGTCGGGGACGCGCGACTTTCTCGCCGCCGATCTGGAGCAGCGCGAGCAGGCGTTCGGCGTGGTCCGTTCGGTGTTCACCAGCTACGGGTTCGAGCCGCTGCAGACCCCGGCGTTCGAGCGCCTTGATGTGCTGCTCGGCAAGTACGGCGACGACGGCGACAAGCTGATCTTCAAGATCCTGCGCCGCGGCGAGCATGAGGCATCGGGCGAGGCGGACCTGGCGCTGCGCTATGACATGACGGTGCCGCTGGCCCGGGTGGCCGCCGCCTACGGGAGCCAGCTGCCGAGCCCGTACAAGCGCTACACGATCGGCCCGGTGTGGCGGGCCGACCGGCCGGGCAAGGGCAGGTTCCGCGAGTTCGTGCAGTGTGATCTCGACACCCTGGGCTCTACGTCGGTGCTGGCGGACGCCGAGGCGCTGTGCGCGCAGCACGACGCGCTCGCCGCGCTCGGCCTCCCCGATTTCACCATCCAGCTGAACTCCCGCCGGGTGCTGGCCGGCCTGCTCGAGGCGTTCGGCGTGCCGGAAGAGCTCGGCCCCGGCGTGCTCATCACCCTGGACAAGCTGGACAAGCTGCGGCCCGACGCGGTCATTGCCGAGCTTGCCGGGCGCGGCCTGGCCGAGGGCACGGCCGGGGAACTGGTCACCGCGATGACCGCGCCGGACGCGATCGAGCGGATCCGGGCCGCGCTGAAGCCAAGCGAGGAAGGCTCGGCCGGCCTTGACGAGGTCGACGGCGTGCTGTCCCTGGTGTCGCTGCAGGTCCCGGCCGGGCGGGTCGCATTCACGCCGCGCCTGGTGCGTGGCCTGAGCTACTACACCGGGCCGATCTGGGAGGTGGTCGCGCCGGGCGGCGCCGGGTCCATCGGCTCGGGCGGGCGCTACGACCACCTGATCGCGCAGCTCGGCGGCCCGGACACGCCCGCCACCGGCAGCTCGCTCGGCGTGGAGCGGATCCTGTCGCTGCTGCCGGACAATGACGCGGCCGAGCGAGGCCGCCTCGACGTGGCGGTCACCGTCATGGGCGATGAACTCGCCGCGGCGTCGTTCGACTTCGCCGCGACCGCGCGCACCGCCGGGCTGCGGGCCAGCACCTACCTCGGCTCGTCCGGCAAGCTCGGCAGGCAGCTGCGGTGGGCCAGCGACCAGGGGGCCCGCTGGTGCCTGATCTACGGGAGGACCGAGGCGGACGCGGGCACGGTCACCGTCCGCGACCTGCGCAGCGGCGAGCAGGAACCGGTGCCAATCGGCGACCTCGGCGACTATCTATCCGCACGCGCGGCCGCGGAGCTGGGCCGATGAGCACCGGCAACTTCATCGATCAGGACGCCTGGTTCGCGCAGCTGCCCGGCGTCGTGGTGTCCGCCGGAGCGCTGATCACCGACCCGGCCGGGCAGGTCCTGCTGGTCAAGCCCAACTACCGGGACCACTGGACGCTGCCGGGCGGCATCTGCGAACACGGAGAGCCGCCGCACGTCGGCTGTTCCCGGGAGGTCGCCGAGGAGATCGGCCTGGACCTGCCGATCGGCGCGCTGCTGGTCATCGACTGGTCCCAGCCGTACGGCCGCCAAGCCCGGCCGATCATGCACTTCGTCTTCGATGCCGGGACGATCGATAACGGCGACGGCGTCGTGGTGCAGGCCGAGGAGCTTGACGAGTTCCGCTTCATCGCCGCCGGCGAGGCGGACAGTTACCTGCCGCCGTACGGCGTGCGCCGGCTGCGGGCCGCTCTCGATGCGCGCGACAGCGGGGCCACGTTCTACCTGGCGACCGAGGTCAGCTGACCATCACGGCCAGGCCCTGGGGACAGCTCCGTAACGCTGCGCCACCGGCTGGCCCCGAGCACATCGGCGAGGTGGCGTTCCACCACGTCGACGGCGTCGGCGACCGTAACGTGCCTGCCGGACTCCGCCGACAGGGTGGTCACGGCCGCGTCCCGGATCCCGCACGGCACGATCCGGTCGTACCACGACAAGTCGCAGTCGCAGTTGAGCGCGAAGCCGTGCATGGTCACGCCGCGGGACACCCGGATGCCGATCGCGCCGACCTTCCGGTCCTGGCCGCCGCCTGAGCCGCAGAGCCAGACACCGCTGCGCCCGTCGACACGCTCGGTCCGTACCCCGAACTCGGCGCAGGTGCGGATCAGCGCCTCCTCGACGGTCCGCACGTAATTGATCACGTCGACGGGCTCGCCGAGCCTGACGATCGGGTACCCGACGAGCTGCCCAGGACCGTGCCAGGTGATCTTGCCGCCGCGGTCCACGTCGATCACCGGGGCGCCCGGGTCGCCAACCGGCCGGTCGAGCTCGCCGGTCCGCTTGCCCGCCGTGTAAACCGGCGGGTGCTCGAGCAGCAGGCAGCAGTCCGGGATGTCACCGCGCACCCGCCGCTCGTGCAGGTCCCGCTGCAGATCCCAGGCCTGCTCGTAGGGGACCGCGCCGGCACCGAAGCCCGCCCGGACGAATATCAGCTCGCGCTCCATGCGACCAGCTTACGGGCCCGATCCCGGCTCTCCCGCATGCGTTATGAGCGCGGCACGTGGGCATGCATGAGGGAAGAAGCCCGGTTTCGCCCGGGTTGCAAGCTGCAGGGGCGCGGGAAGGAGGGCGGCCGGTGTTCGACGAGGCTGAGCTGAGGCGGATGAGCCCGAAGGAACGCGCCAAGCTGATGCAGGCGCTGGCGTGTCTGGACATGCCGCGGCTGGCGAACGCGGGCGACCCGCGACGGCGCAGGCTGTTCCTGATCGCGACCATCGTGTGCTGCGTGGTGCTGGCCGCGTGGATCGGCATACTGGTCGTCACGCTGCCGAAGGTCTACCGGGCCGGCGACTGGCGCGGCGCGTGGGTCGGCTTCGACCTTGCCGAGCTCGCCGCGTTCGCCGCGACCGCCTGGGCCGCGTGGCGCGGCAGGCAGGTGCTGATCATGTGCCTGCTGGTGCTGGCCACGCTGCTGCTCTGCGACGCGTGGTTCGACGTCACCCTGGACGTGCGCACCAGCAGCTTCCTCTTCAGCCTGCTCTCGGCGCTGCTGATCGAGATCCCGCTGGCGATCGCCGCGATCCTCGCGGCCAGGCGGCTGCTGCGGCTGACCATCGGCCGGATCCGGAGCCGGGAGGGCCTGCCGGGGCCGGTGCCGCCGCTATGGCGGATCCCGCTGTTCGGGTACCAGCAGGACGGGGTGCTGCACGACCCGGTTCCGCCCGGGTCAGGACAGGGTCAGCGGGGAGAGACCGCGCTACGCTAGCTCGGCCGCCAGCGCGCCGGCGATGCCGGGATAGCGAAACGCGAAGCCAGCCTCGTTCAGCCGTTGCGGCACCACCCGCTTGCTGCCCAGCAACTCGCCGGAGAGCTCACCGAGCGCGGCGCGCAGCACCGGGGCCGGGACCCGCGCGATCGCCGGTCGCCGCAGCACGCGGGCCATATCGGCGGTGAACTCGGCGTTCGTCGCCGGCACCGGCGCGGTCAGGTTCACCGGGCCTTCGACGTCGGCGTGATCGAGCAGAAACCTGACCGCCGCCACGTGGTCGGTCACCGAGATCCAGCTGATGAACTGGGTGCCGGGCCCCATCCTGGCGCCGAGCCCGAACCGGAACAGCGGCACCAGCGGCCCGAGCATCCCGCCCTTGCGGGACAGCACGACGCCGGAGCGCAGGTACACCACGCGCAGGCCGGCCTGGCTGGCGGGCCGCGCCGCTGCCTCCCAGTCGCGGACCAGATCGGCGAGGAACCCGGTCCCGGCGGGCGCCGACTCATCGACCTCGCGCGCGCCGGTGTCGCCGTACCAGCCGATGGCGGAGCCGGACAGCAGCACCGGCGGCGGGTTCGCGGCCTTGCCGAGGGCGGCGACCAGTGCCCTGGTGCTCTGGATCCGGCTGGATCGCAGCTCAGCCTTTCTGGCCTTGGTCCACAGGCCGCCGGCGATCGGCGCCCCGGACAGGTGGACCAGCCCATCGAGCCCGTCGAGCGCGGCCGGATCGAGCCCGCCGCCGGGGTCCATCGGGTTCCACGCGATCTCCGCGGGGCCCCGCGGCGAGCGCCGGACCAGCCGGACGACCTCGGTCCCGTCTCGCTGCAGGGCATCGGCCAGCGCAGAGCCGATCAGCCCGGACGATCCGGTGATCGCGACCCGCATGGCGCCCCCCAGTTACAGCCCAAGTTCGGTCTCGAACGCGCCCTCTTCCAGCCGTTCCTTGATCGTGGCGAGGAACCGCACGGCATCGGCCCCGTCAATCAGCCGGTGGTCGTAGGTGAGGGCCAGGTAGACCATGGACCGCACCGCGATGACCTCGCCGAGCGCCGGGTCCTCCACGACCACCGCCCGCTTGACGACGGTACCGGTGCCGAGGATGCCGACCTGCGGCTGGTTGATGATCGGCGTGTCGAACAGCGCGCCCCTGCTGCCGGTGTTGGTGAGCGTGAACGTGCCGCCGGACAGCTCGTCCGGGCTCACCTGCCCGGCCCGGGTGCGCGCCGCGAGGTCGGCGATCTTCCTGGCCAGCCCGGCGATGTTGAGATCGCCGGCCTTGCGGATGACCGGAACCATCAGGCCGCGCTCGGTGTCCACCGCGATGCCCAGGTGCTCCGCGTCGTGGTAGGTCACCTGCGCGCTGGCCGTGTCGATGATCGCGTTGAGCTTGGGGTGGACCTTGAGCGCCTCCACCGTGGCCAGCGCGAAGAACGGCAGGAAGGACAGCTTGACGCCCTCCCGGGCCTCGAACCCGGCCTTGGCGCGGTCCCTGAGCCTGGCGATCGCGGTGACGTCCGCTTCGACCACGGTCGTCAGCTGGGCCGAGGTCTGCAGCGATTCGACCATGCGCTGCGCGATGACCTGGCGGGACCGCGACAGCTTCTCGGTGGTGCCGCGCAGGCTGGACGGCACGATTGCGGGCCGCCCCGCATCGGCGGCAGATGCTGTCCTCGCGCTGGGCGCCGCGGCGGGCGATGCTGCCGGCGCGGCGGGCGGTGCGGCCGCCGCTGCGGCGGGCGCCGCCTGCTGCGGGCCAGGCGGGGCCGGTGCAGGGCCTGCGGCGCGACGCACCTGCTCGTCCCGTCCT